>Ga0209208_10000039_pt1 | contig 126461 bp, 113 predicted proteins | sample S1TSphfallax_3_FD_187694 | JGI IMG/M metagenome (GOLD analysis project Ga0209208, IMG submission 187694) | Host-associated microbial communities from peat moss isolated from Minnesota, USA - S1T2_Fd - Sphagnum fallax MG (SPAdes) (version 2) | ecosystem: Host-associated > Plants > Peat moss >... | reverse complement strand
ATCAGAAAAAAAGATCGGCGCCGCAGGCGACGATCCTGGCCGCCCCCCGCGGGGGCGGCCATTCCGTTGGGGGATAATGCCGTTGCCGCGCTGACGGCCCGACTATTTGCTCAGGCTCCTAGCGGCGAATCCCGACTAAAAAGGTCGACTGGCGCCGGCGCGAGTCGATCGGCTCACGATAATCCGGGTCACCGGTGACGGTCGCGGCGCTAAAAGGTTTTGAATTCGACGACGAGCATCGTCTCGTTGACGACCGCGTTGATCATGCGGCCGTCGGCCTCGCCGAAGGCCTCGGTGGTCTCGCCGACGGCGGCGCACCACTCCTTGAACTGAGCGCCGGGCCAGGCCAAGACCTCGACGCGCTCGGGGCGGTCGAATTGGGAGTTCAGCTCCTCGCGCAGGCGCGCGGCGTCGCGCTCGGTTTCCTTGAGCACGACGACGCGGGCGCGGGGGGCGCGGCGCGTGATTTTGGTGAGTTTGTGCATCGTCGTCGTCGAGCATTCCACCCAGAGCTTCGCCTCGCCGGCGTCGTCGAGGGCGAGCAGGTCGGGCAGGAACTCGAAGGCGGCGAGCGCGGGCATTTTGCCGCTCGCGTCGAGGATCGGGTTGTCGTTCCAGAACAAGACGAAGGCGGCGAGCTTATTGGCGAGGCGCGCGTCGAGCTCGTTGGGACCCGCGACGAGCAAGGTCTTCCGGTTCTCGCCGTTGATGGTCAGGTCCGCGCGGATTTTCATAGCGCGCAGCCCGGCAGCCAGCGCCCCGCGCCGCGCGCGTAGCGTTCCTTCTTCCAGATCGGGAGGCGGCGTTTGATTTCGTCGATGGTCCAGCGACCGGCTTCGAACGCCTCGCGACGGTGGACGGACGCGGCGGCGACGATCACGCTCGCGTCGCCGACCCTCAGCGCGCCGACGCGGTGAGCCGCGGCGACGGCGACGGGCCACTTCTTCGCGGCCGCGCTCAGGATGCGGTCGAGTTCCTTCTCCGCGAGCGGCGCGAAGCAATCGTATTCGAGCGCGACGACGCGCCGTCCCGCGTGGACGGCGCGCACCACGCCGGAGAACACGACGACGGCGCCGCGCCGCGGCGAGGAGACGGCCGCCGCGAGCGCCGCGGGATTCAGCTTCGCGCGCGTTATCCGCCGCATACGGGGGGAAGGGCGGCGAGGACGCCGCGGTCGGGGACGCGGTCGGAAGGCGCCAGAACGGAGTCTTCGGTCGCGAGGGCGCAGCCGGTGAGCAGTGACGCGCGGCGGCCGAGAACGGCCTTGAGGGCGGCGAGAGCCTGGCGAGCGGTGGCGCCGTCGGGAAGGTCGACGTTGACGGCGGCGTCGAAACCGGCGTCGCGTAGACGGCCGTAGAGAAATATCTTGCGCTTCATGCGAGGGATTCCGACAACGGATAGACGTCGACTTCGGTCCCGGACTTCAAGGCGGCGCCGCTTTCCGGCAAGACGGCCCAAGAATCCGCCGACAACAAAGAATGAATTTGGAAGGACGCCTGGCCGGGGAGAATTTCCACGTCCCCGTTCGCGCAACGGCGGGCTTTGAAGAAACAACGCAGACCGTCGGGCTTTTCGACGTGGGACGACAGCTTCGAGCGGAACGACGACTCGTCCGGACGGCCGAGGAGAGAACGCAGACACGGCTCGACGAAAAAACGGAGGCCGACGACGGTCGAGACCGGATTCCCCGGGAGACCGAAGATCAACGGGCCGCCGTTCATCCTCGCGAAGAGGACCGGCTTCCCGGGGCGGACGGCGACTTTGTGGAAAATGATTTGGGCGCCGAGATCCTTGAGGGACGACGGTATGAAGTCCGCGGCGCCCATTGAAACGGCGCCCGTGGTCAAAATGACGTCGACGCTGCGCGCGAGAACTTTTTCAAAGAGAGAACGGAATTGTCGGGGAACGTCGGGGACGATGCCGTGGAATTCGAAGTCGGCGCCCAGTTCCGCAACCGCGGCGGAAAGGTAGGTCGAGCTGGCGTCGCGGATTTGGCCGGGCTCGAGATCCGCTTCGTCGGGGCCCGCGAGCTCGCGGCCGGTGGAGATCAGCGCGACGCGCGGGCGGCGGCGCACGGGGACTTGCGCGACGCCGACCGCGGCCAAGGCGAGCAGGTGGCGCGCGCCGAGGCGCGTGCCGGCGGGGCAGACCGGCGCGCCGGCGGCGAAGTCCCGGCCGCGGCCGCGCACGAAGTCGCCGGCCTCGACGGGGTCGAGGAGCTCGACGGCGGCGCCGCCGTCGAGCTCGCGCGTGCGTTCCACGGGGATCACCGCGTCGCAGCCGGCCGGAATCGGCGCGCCGGTCATGATGCGCCAGGCGCCGGACTCGGCTTGGCAGCGCGGGGCGTCGCCGGCCATGATCGTGCCGAGTACCGGCAGCCGCGCGGGCGCTTGGGCGGCCTTCGCCGAGGCGAGCGCGTAGCCGTCCATGGCGGAGTTGTCGAAGGGCGGTATTTGCTCGCGGCTGATCAGCGGCTCTGAGCAGACGCGGCCGAGGGCATGTTGAAGCGGCGCGGATTCCGACGCAAGCAGCCGCTCTCGCCCGGCCGCGCGCAGCAGCGCCAGCGCCTCGGCGTAACGGTTCATTTCAGTGCGCGCCGCCCTTCGCGATGTGGACCGCGTGGGGCAGGAGGTCGCGCAGAACGGCGAGGCCGTCGCGCACGCCGCCGGGGCTTCCGGGGAGAGCGACGATCACGCAGGCGCCGCGCTGGCCGGCGAGCGAGCGCGAGAGCGGCGCGGTCGCGGGGCCGACGGCGCGCAGGGCTTCGCCGACGCCGGGGATGAGGCGGTCGCAGACGGACATGACGGCTTCGGGAGTCACGTCGCGCGGGGAAAGGCCGGTGCCGCCGGTGAGAACGACGGCGACGACGCTTTGAGACGAACGGCGCAGGACGTCCTCGATTTTTTGACGATCATCCGGGACGACGATGGAACGGACGGAGAAGCCGATGGCGGCCAAACCGTCCTTCAGGAGGCGGCCGGAGACGTCGACGGATTTTTTCGAAGAGACACGATCCGAAACAGTAATGGCGACGGCTTTGCCGAGGCGAGGACGAAGGGGCTTTTTCAATGGAAGAACGGCGGTCTCGTCGGGATGAATCCAATGGCCGCGTTTGCCGCCCTCCTTGGACGCCAAGCGGATGTCTTGAATCGTCAGCGCGGGATCGACGGGCTTCACTAGATCGTAGACGCAGAGCAAAGCGGCCGACACTCCGGCGAGCGCTTCCATCTCCACGCCGGTCTTGGCGACGGTCGCGGCGACGCAGCGCGCGCGCACGCCGGGCAATTTTTCGTCGAGGACGAAGTCGACGGCGACGACATCCAATGGAAGCGGGTGGCACAGCGGCAGGAGCTCGCAGACCCGCTTCGCGGCTTGGATGCCGGCGATTTGGGCGAGGGCGAGCGCGTCGCCCTTCGGCAGCTTGCCCGCGCGCAGAAGAGCGAACGCGCGGCGGCCCATGCGCAAGGAGCCGACGGCGGACGCGCGGCGCGCGGTCGCGGGTTTGGGGCCGACGTCGGACATGCGCGCCATCAGCCTCCGATCGCGGCGAAGTGCCGCGCGTCGCCGACGTTCCCGTCGGGCAAAGAGTGGGAGACTTCCTTCAGGCCCAACAGCGAACGAACGGAGGCTTGGAGTTCGTCGCATTGGCCGTCGTCCTGAAGGAGAGAACGAAGGGAATGTTCGCCTTCGGCGAACAGACATAATCGCAGACGGCCCCGGCTCGTGACGCGCAGACGATTGCAGGAAGAACAAAAATCTTTGGCGTAAGGGGCGATGACGCCGACGGAGCCGGCGTGACCCTCCTTCGTGAAGCGGCGCGCGGGGCCGTCGGCTTCGGCGCGTGGAGACTCGGTCCAGCCGTCGGCCGCGAGAAAATCCACGAGCGACGAGGCTTTCAGATGGCGCGCGGCGAAGAATTCCATGTTGTCCGCGACGGGCATGAGCTCGATGAAGCGCGCCTCGAGCGGCCGCTCCCGGGTCAAATCGAGGAAGTCGCCGAACTCGGCGTCGTTGACGCTCTTCATCAGCACCGCGTTGAGCTTGGTCGTCATACCCAGCGCGAGCGCGCGGTCGATCCCGTCCAAAATCTTCGGCAGGTCGTCGCGGCCGGCGACTTCGCGGAAGCGCTCGCGGTTCAGGCTGTCGACGCTGACGTTCACCGCGGACACGCCCGCGCTCTTCAGGTCCGCGGCGAGCGCCGCGAGGCGCGCGCCGTTCGTCGACAGCGCGACGCGGCGCACGCCGGGAGTGCCCGCGACGACGCGCGCGATTTCGATCAAGTCGCGGCGCACGGTCGGCTCGCCGCCGGTGAGGCGCACCTTCCAGAAGCCCATCGCGGCGAACGCGCGGACGAGGCGGCGGATCTCGTCCGACGTGAGCGGCGGCTCGGGCTCTTCCTGGTGATAGCCGTGCGGCAGGCAATAGCGGCAGCGGTAGTCGCACGCGTCCGTCACGGACAGTCGCAGGTAGTGGAAGCGGCGGCCGAAGCCGTCGACGAGGGTCACGGCCTGATTATACCAGGGCGCGCAGCGCTCAGGAGAACTTGCGGATCACGGCGCTCGCCGCGCCGTAGCCCGCGGCCGCGCCGACCGCGGCGCCGATCGCGGCACCCACGGGTCCGCCGACGAGGAAGCCGATGAGTCCGCCGAGCAGGCCGAGCAGGCCGGCGCCGGCGACTTTCACCCAGCCGAAGCTGGGCGCCTTGCCCGAGCCCATGCCCTCGATCTGCTTCATGAGGTCGACGTCGCCGCGGGCGCCGGGCGCCGGCGGTTCGGAGGCCGTGAGGCCGGCGGGCGCCGCTGCGTTCGACGGCGAGAGCGCGCCGGAAATCTCGTTTCCGGCCGCGGAGCCGGGGCCGCCGGTCGCCGCGGCGACGCCGGGGGCGGCCTGGCCCCCGTCGAAGATCGCGCCCGCGGCCTGTCCCGCCTGATCGGCGGCTTTCGCTTGATTGAGGGCGCCCGAGGGCGTCGGACCGCCGGCGTTCTCGGCCGCGCCGACGTGAGGGATCGGGCTCGGCGGCGGCGGAGCGGGACGGGTCGCGGCGGGCGCGAGCGGCGCGGGTTTGGCGGCCGGTTTCGCGGCGACCGTCGGCTTCTGCGTCGGCATGATCGGTTTGGCCGCGATTTCCGGGGCGGGGGCCGGGGCGGGCGCGGGCTTCGGGGCGAGGTCTCGCGCGAGCTCGGCGGCGGCGGCGGCGCCGTGCGCGCGGCCGTCGGCGGCCTGCGGCGTGGCGACATAAGCATTCAGATCCGCGCGGTACTGGTCCATGACTCCGGCGACGATGCGTTTGGAAATCGAGAAAATACCGGTGTCGATGCGCCCGCCGTTGGAGGCGAGGGAGTCGTTGAGCTTCTTTAGGTAGTAGACCAGCTTGTCGCGGTTATCGGCCGACATCGTGAGCATGCGCTGGGCGGTGTACGCGCGCTGCTCGGGCGACATGATCTCGGTCCAGTTCGCGTAGGTGCGGGTCAGATCCACGTCCGGGTGCTTGGCCTCGGTCGCGGCGAACGCGGCGAGTTTGCCGCGCCATTTCTGCAGGAAGAGCGCGCGCAGTTTCGGATCGGAGAGGGACACTTTGGCCTCGGCGTCGAACGCGGCGGACTCGGCCGGGCGGGCCAAGAGGGCGGCGAGGACGGCGCGCTCGTCGTAATGATCTCCGCTGACGGCGAGATCCTTATTGACGTCGTCGACGAGGGCCTTGTCGGCCGCGCGCGCGGGGGCGCAGACCCCCAAGAGGATCGAGACGGCGGCGGCGCACAGCGTTAGTCGCCTCATCTGAGGGGAGTATAACGTGAGACAAAAAAATCGATATAGGGTCAATGGTCCTAGAAAGGGCCGGACGGTCGGCCTACGGGTGCCGGGCTTGAAAAGGTTTCGTAATCAGTCCGTTCGGGGGAAGTGATATCATGGCGCAGATGGTCCGCCGCGCCGCGCGTGCCGCGCTCGTTCTCGCCTCGCTCGCCGCCTTGGGCGGCTGCGCCGCGCCGCGGCCGGCTCCCGCGGAGTCCGTTGCGCCCCCGCCGGCGTCGGCGGCGGCGAAGGCGGTGATCCGCGTCGCGCGCTCGTACCTGCCCGAGGAGGACGCCGGCCGCCCCACGCCCGTCGACTGCTCGGATTTCGTGGGGCGGGTGTTCCGCGAGCGGGGGATCCAACTGCCGCGCACGTCGGAGGCGATGTCCCGCATCGGCGCTCCGGTGGCGACCTCGCGCGGACTGCGCATGGCGGACTTGCTTTTTTTCTCCGGCTCCGCCGGCGGTCATCGCGTGGGCCACGTCGCGATCTACGTCGGCAACGGCATTTTCATCCATCAGGCGAATCCGGGCGAGGGAGTGCGCATGGAGAGCCTGTACAGCGACTACTACCGCCGTCATTATCTGAGCGCGCGCCGCATCGTTCCCTAGGAGACCCATGAAGAGCCTCAAGGCCGACTACGCCCGCTCGCGCGCCGCGCTGGAGGGCAGCCTGCATTTCGCCGCGCACGTGCGCCGCCCGTGGCCGGACGCCGCGCGCGAGGCGGCGCTCGAGTGCTGGCAGGACTCCCTGCTCCCGCCCGAGGTCTGGTGGCGCAAGGTCCGCGGCGAGGTCCTGCCGCGCGCGCTCGAGCAGGCCGCCGAGCTCATCAAGTGGCCGAAGGCCGAGTGGATCACGGCGGCGCCGACCGCGCACGAGCTGTTCGCGCGCGTGCTCTCCTGCCTGCCGGCGGGCCGCGACCTGCGCGTGCTGACCACGGACTCGGAGCCGCGCTCCACCCAGCGCCAGCTCGCGCGCTTGGAAGAGGACGGCGCGAACGTCGAAAAAATCTTCGCCGAGCCTTTCGGCACCTTCGGCGACCGCCTGCTCGCCGCCATCAAGGGCGCCGACCACGACCTCATCGTTTTAAGCCAAGTCCTGCCCGACACCGGCCTGCGCGTCCCCGACGAGATCCTGATCGCGGTCGCCGCGCGGGCGCCCCGCGGCGCGATCGTGCTCATCGACGCGGGCTATGCGTTCGGCGAACTGCCGATCGACCTGTCGAAGGCGTCCGAGCGCGCGTTCGTGCTCGCCGGGGGCGGCCGCGGCGCGCCCGCGGGCGAGGGCCTCGCCTTCCTCGCCGTGCCCGAGGCCTGTCCCCTGCGTCCCGTCGACACCGGCGCGCTCGCCGATCCCGACGGCCTCGCGCGCGCGGTCGTCGCGCCCGTCGCCTACGAGCTCGGCGGCGCGCGCTTCAACGGCGGCGCGTTCGACCCCAACGCGCTCTACCGCTGGAACGCGCTCTGGGCCTGGCGCAAGAAGGCGCGCGCGTCCGTGCGCGAGGCCGACGCCTACGTGCGCGCGCTCCAGCGCCGTTTCGTCCTGCGTCTGGCGGAAAAGCCGCGCGGCCCGCTCAGCGCGGAGCTGCTGACCTCGATGGAGCTGCCGAAGATCGGCCACTTTCTCGTCATGCGCCATCCGGAAGCGCCGCGCCTGTCGCGCTTCCTGAACGACGAGCTGCGCATTCTCGTCGACGCCTACGGGGACCGGCTGCGTTTCGGCTTCGGCCTCCACCTCGACGAGGCCGACGTCGACGAGCTCTTCAAGCGCCTGGACACCGTCGCCAATTGACGTACACGAATAAACCGCGAAGACACGAAGAACGGACAGAGAGTTGACGGCAAAGTCGTTCCTTCTCTTTGCGTTCTCCGCCGTCCTCGACGTTCGTTCTCCGTGTCTGCGTGTTTAATTCGTTCCGTTCAGGCGGCGAGCAGACGGTCGATGTCGGCGACTGCGTCCGCCGACGCGCTCACTGGTAGATGACGACCGACGGACCGGGCTGGAGCTTCAGCGCCTCGGCGGGGGGCATGCGCGGGCGGTCGTTCTTGTAGAAGAGCTTGAGTCCGGCGAACTCCACGGGTTCGCGGCGGATCGCGTAGCGGTAGACCATGCGCTTGAGCGCGGGCGGCCCGTAGCCGTCCATCACCATGACGACCTGCACGCGCGGGTCGAGCTTCACGTCGGAGTGATTCGTCAGCATGTTCTGCGTGAAGCGGTGCACGAGCAGGAGTTTCGGCGGCAGGTTGTTTTTCTCCACCGCCGCCGCGAGCAGGCGGATGGCGACGTTGACGTCCTTCGCGTCGGTGCCGCCGATGCGCTTGCCCGGCGCGATGGTCGCGGGCAATTGGAATTCCGGGTCGAGAGCCAAGTGCACGTCGGGCTGCTCGAGAAAAGGCTTCAAGCGCGCGATTTCGTCCTTCACCGACGAATGCCCGACCTGCACGTCGAGGATCGTGATCCAGCCCTTCGAGCGCGACCAGCCGATGACCTTGTTGATCAACTCGTCGGTCATGCGCACGCGGTACATCTTCGACGGCCCCGGCTCGCCGGAGGCGACCGTGGCGACGAGCTCCAGGCCGGGCTTGACCTTGGTGCGCGGGTCGGCTCTCTGCCAATCGGCCGCTTCCTTCTCGAGCGCGGCCATCATCTCGTCCGGAGTCTTCTCGCCTAAGACGCCCATCTTGTCGGAGAGCGGGTTGCCGTAGTAGGTGACGATGCGGTTCCACGGCAGGAGCGCGCCGCGCAGCGGACGCGTGAACGCGGGGGGCACGTAGGGCGACTCGCCGGAGCGCGCGCTCTTGCGCGCGGGCGCCGCGGCGGGCGCGGACTGCGCGAAAGCGGCGGCGGCGAGAATGAAGGGCAGAAGCCGGAGCGTCGGGGTCACGCCTTCATTTTAGAAAATCGCGGGCGTCGGCGTCGCGGCGGCCTTAGCGCTTCGCGTACGGCATGCGCAGGAGCAAGGTGCCCTCGTCGGGATCGCGGAACTCGGGGACGGCGTCGTCGGCGAGCAGCTTGTCGGCGAGCGCCGTCTGATAGGTCGGCGGCAGGTCGGAGGGGGTGAACTCGTCGCCGGGGAGCTGCTGCTGGATCAAGGTGCGGCTGATGCGCTCCTGGCCCGCGTGGAACACCCACAGAAAATAGTGGTGCGCGATCGGCAGGGGCGCGCAAGCTCGTCCGGTCAGCAAGGCGACCGAGTAGTTCTTGACCGCGTAGAGGCGGGCGTCTTCCGGCGTCTTGTCGCGGATTTGGGCCATCGTGTTCGGCGCGAACGCGGCGGGCGCGGTGAGTCCGCGCCACGCGTACTGCGCGTCCCAGCGCAGGGACAGCAAAGCCAGCGCCGCGACGCCGCCGAAGGCCAGCGCGCGGCGCCGCGCGAACAGCGGCTCGGCCGCGGCGGCGATCAGGATCCAGACGAACGGCACCAGCGCAATCGCGTAGCGCGTGGAGACCCAGCGCCAGGTCATGTGCAGGAGCAGGATCGCCGCCGGATACGCGGCGAGCGCGAACACGCGGGCGTCGTCCGGTCGGCGCTTGGCGAGGCGCGCGGCTCCCCAGCCGGCGGCGGCGAGCGCGGCGGCTCCGGCGAACACGCGCGCCGCGTACGGCGCGTCGGGAAGTCCCAGCAGGCTTTCGCCGAGCAGGCGCGCGAGCAGGTCGCCCGCGTGCCGGAGTTCGAGGAGCGGCGTGCCGATGTCGACGAGCTGGGCGCGCCAGATTCCGGAGTAGTCGTCGGACGCGCCGGGCGTGAGGCGATTGCGCAAGGTCCAGGCCGCGAGCGGCAGGACGGCCGCGCCGAGGAGGGCCGCCGCTTTGCTCCACTTCTTCTCGTGCGCGAGCGGCAGCGCGAGGCAGGCGGCGAGCAGGGCGCCGTGAGGACGGAGCAAAGGCGCGAACGCCGCGCCGAGCAGGAACAGTCCCGCCGCGCGCGGACCCTTCGCGTCCGCGGCCTCGACGAGTGCGAGGCTCAGCGCGAGGTAGGGCAGATAAGGCATCACGAGACCGCCGAGCCCGACCAAGGTCGGATTGAACGCGGTGAGCAGGACCGCCGCGAACGCGGCCTCCGCGCCGAGGAAGCGGCGCGCGACGCGCCACGTCAGCCACAGCGTCAGGCCGACGCAGAAAAGCGGAATCGCGCGCAGCAGGCCCCAGTTCGGCGCGACGAGCGCCGCGGGCAAGGCGAGCAAAGCGGGCATGCCGGGCAGGAACTCCTCCGGCTTGCCGAGACCGCCCGGAAACTGGAAAGCGCCGTGCAGCAGCGAGCGCGCGAGCAGGACGTTCGCGGCGTCGTCGTTGAGCGCGCCGATCGGCAGGCGCAGCGCGGCGAGGAGGTAGAGCGCGGCGCCGGCAAGGCCGGCGGCGAGGAGCCAGGTCGGCGGCTTGGGAAGTCGCTTCGGCACGTCCGAAATGTAACAGAAGCCGCCGCGTCCGTCAATGAGCGCGGGTTTCGGCGACAATACGCGGACGACGACGCGCGCCGGGCGCTCGCCGCCCCGCCGCCGCAGCGCCGACGCGCGTCAGCCGGAGCAGCGCGCCCAGAGGGCGTCGCCGTCGAAGTCGAGAGCGACGACGCGGGCGTCGCGCAGCAGCAAGGTGAGCTGCGCCGCGCGCGGGACGAACGCGGCGGCGAGGTCGCAACGCAGAAAATTGGGCCACGCCGCGGGACGCGCGAGCGTCAGCGTCCAGCCGGGGCGGCCGCGCACGGTCTGCACGGCGGCGACGGGCTCGAGCGCGGCGAAATTCTTCAGCGCGCCGGCGACGGGCTCTTCGAAATCGGCGGGGGAGAAGCGGCGCGAGAGGATTTTCTTCTCGGGTCCGGACTTGGGCGCGAGCGAGCGCAGGACGTCGCCGCCTTCGGCGCCGCGCGCGAGCTCCACGCCGGTCCACGTCCCGGTCTTCGCGTCCCATGCGGCGTCGAGCCACGGGCGCGCGGCGGCCGGCGCGACGTCGAGCGCGTCCGCGTCGACGGGCAGGATGCGCGCGACGGCGGCGCGCGCCGCGGCGAGGTCCCCGCAGAACCGCAGGGCGAGGCGCAGAGCCGTCGCCGTGCCGCCGGAGAACGCGGCCTGCCACTCGCACGCGGGCGCGGCCGCGGCGAGAGCCTCGACGAACTCGCGCGGGCCCGCGTAGTCGGACGCGGGGTCGCACGCGGCGGCGGCGGCGAGGAGCTCGCGCGCGTAGACCGAGTTCACGCGGCGCTCCCGGGGGCGGGCGAGAGCGCGGGCGCGCCGGAGGGCGCGAACTTCGCGCGCGGCACGGCGTCGACGAGCTCGGCGGTCTTGTGAATCCAGGTGCCGGCGACCGAGTGCTCGCGGCGGTGCGTCTCGTGGAGCGCGCGCTGCTCGTCGACGAGGGCGGGCGGGTACCACAGAGCCGCGTGGCGCAGGAGGCCGAGCTCGCGGTGCATCCCCAGCGCGAAGCGGCGCCCGAACTCGGTGAAGCGCGCGTGCTCGGTCGCGGCGCTCAGCGCGGCCTCGACTTGGAACAGGCGGCGCGCGACGTTGGACATGAGCTCCACGCGGCGCTCGTCGCTCGCCGCTTCGCGCTCGAGCGCGCGCGCGAGGTAGCGCGCGACGTTGAGGAACGCGTGCGCGCCGATGAGCAGCCCGCGCAGGCGGCGCGCGTCGGGGCGCCACGGAGAGTAGAAGACTTGCCCATTCTGCCCGGGCAGGATCAGAGGATCGGCGACGAGAAGCTGATTGAGCTTCATGTGGCAGAACTCGTGGATCAGCGTCTCGGCCTGGAGTAGGCGGTCGTCCGATGGGGAGAGCGCGATCAGGCCGCGGATCGTCGCGTACGAGGAGGAAACCGACGAGTGCTTCTGCGGGTTCTCGAGTGGGGTCAGCACGCGCAGGAGGTCGGTCATTTCCGCGTGCAGGCGCGGGTCGTTCTCCTTCATGTCGCGGATCGCGCCGCCGATGGTCGCGGCGAAGGAGGCGCGCTCCGCGTCGCCCAGACGCGCTCGGCCGTGCATGGTGACGCCGTGGAGCTGGAGCCAGCCGCGGTCGTCGACGGCGACGCCGGGAACGGCCTCGTCGAGACGGCGCAGCGCGCCGCCGGGCGAGGCGTCTTTCACGGAAAACACGGCGTCGACGCCCTCGCCCTTCACGCGCAGGACGCCGCGCGCGACGCAGAGCGCGACGGCGCGGCGTCCCGCTCCGGGAAAATCGAAGGCCCAGGGCAGGCCGTGGAGATACAGGCTGCCGTCGGGATCGAGCGTCGCGTCGGCCGTGAAGCGCGCGCCGGTCTCGAGCGCCAGCGCGGCGGCGAGGCCGCCGATGAGTCCCCACTGCAGGGTCCAGTCCTCGTCGGGACAGGGGCGCGCAAAGTGGGACTTCCATAAATCCAGCCAGTAGTCGAGGATCGGATGGCCGAGCGCGCGGTCGGCGCGCGGGCCTTTGGCGCGCAGGAGGAAGCGCGCGGACTCGGCGAGCCGAGTCTTGCGCGCGGAGGCCGGCGCTTCGCGCGCGAAGCGGGAGAGAGCGGCGCGCAGGGCGGCGCGCGCGGCGTCGAGGCGGCGCTTGTGCACCCAGCGCCACTCGGCGTCCACGCCGCCGCCCAGGATCCAGCGCGTCTCGTCGAGTTTCATCTTGGTTTTCCGGCGCAACGAACACGCCGCAAGATCAGCGGTTGAGCTTGAGGCCCTTGGGGCCGACGTACAGCGATTGCGGGCGGATCAGGCGGTCCTGCGCGTGCTGCTCCATCACGTGGCCGCACCAGCCGGCGACGCGGCCGCAGGCGAACATGGACACGAACTGGTCCGGCTGGAGTCCGATCGACTGGAGCACGAGCGCGGTATAAAATTCCACGTTCGTGCGCAGGTTGCGTCCCGGCTTGACCTCTTCCAAGACCTTGATCGCGGTCTTCTCGACGGCGCGCGCGAGGTCGTAGAGCTTCGCGTTCTGCAGGTGCGCGCCGGCCATCTGCGAAGCGGTCTTGGCGAGCACCTCGGCGCGCGGGTCGCGCACCTTGTAGACGCGGTGGCCGAAGCCCATGATGCGGCGGCCTTCCTTGATCTCGTTGCGCAGCCACGCGTCCGCCTTGTCCGCGGTCTTGATGTCGACGAGCATGTCGAGCACGGGGCCCGGCGCGCCGCCGTGCAGCGGGCCCTTGAGCGCGCCGACGGCGCCCGTGACGGCGGACACCATGTCGGAGCGCGTGGACGCGATGACGCGCGCGGTGAACGTGGACGCGTTCATGCCGTGGTCGGCGACCGTGACCCAGTAAGTCTCCAGCGCCTTCGCGGCCAGCGGATCGGGCTCCACGCCGAACGTCATGTAGAGGAAGTTCGCGGCAAGCGACAAGTCGCCGCGCGGTGCAATCGGGTCGTGGCCCTGGCGCAGGCGCGAGTGCGCGGCGATCACCGTCGGGAAGCGCGAGAGCAGGCGCTTGGCGAGCGCCAGGTCGCCCGCGGGGGAGATGTCGTTCGGGTTCGACACGTCGAGAGAGAGCGTCGCGCACGCCATGCGCAGCGCGTCGATCGGCGGCGCGTTGCGCGCCGTCTTGATGATCTCCAGCGTCTCCGGCCGCAGCGCGCGGTAGTTGGCGAGCTCCTGCTGCAGCAGCGGCGCCTCTTCCTTGGACGGGAGCGAGCCGCTCCAAAGCAAGGACGCGGCTTCCTCGATTGACACCTTGCCCGCGAATTCCTCGATCGGATACCCGGCGATGATCAGCACGCCGTTCTGCCCGTCGACCATGCTGAGCTTGGTCTCGGTCGCGACGACTCCTTCGAGCCCGGCCTTGACCGTCGAAGCGCCGTTGGGGGATGCGGTGGGAGCGGCCATGGTGCGGTTCCTCCGGGATTTCTCGACGACGAACCGAGAATACCTCTTGCGCGCGGTGACGTCAAATGGCGGCGCCGGCGCCGGTCGACTTTTTGAGTCGGGATTCCACGCCGACGAGTCCCGGGACCTCGGCTCGTCCCGAAAGGACGAAGGAGAATTTCGATGTTGGATCGGATTCCGCGTTCGTCGGAATCGTGGTATGCTCGTAGGATGGTTTCTGGACGCTGGATCGTGCTCACTCTGTCGCTGGCGCCGTGGGCCCGCGCCGAGCCGGTCAAGCTGAGGGCGAAGCCCGCCCTCTCGACGGCGCAGGCGGCTTGCTACGCCCTCGGCGAAGCGAACGACCGGATTCGCGTGGCCTTCTCGAAAGGCTCCCCGTTCCCGGATCAAGTCTACGGCGCGTTCGCGGGCCAGGGCTCCGGCGACGCGACGGCCGCGAATTACCTGAATCGCGGACAGGACCTGTACGGAAAATTCGAATCGGTCGCCGCGCAATGCCGCGCCACGTACGGACGCGGTTCCGCGGCCGTCCCGGCGAACGTCGCCGCGCCGCTCGCGCGCGACGCGCAGAGCGCCAAGCACGCGGTCGATCTCTATTTGGATCTGCCCGCGACGATCGCCAAGATCGACGCGGAGCAGAAGCCGGCGGCTCTCCTTCTCCGGGACGAATTCCTGACCGCGATGTACAAGATCGCCGACGGCGGTCGTTACGACGCCGCGTCGGCGCTCGCCGACGACGCTCACGAAAAGCTGGCTCGAATCCGCCCCTAGTTCGGCGACGATGACGAGCCTCAAGGCGGTTCACGCGCTGACGCCGGACGATCTCAAGAAGCGACGAAAGGAATCTTCGTCGTGCGCGCCGCGTTTCGGCTGATCGATCGCACCGAGTTCGAGGGGTTTTTGACGCCGCGCGGCGCGTCATCTTCGCGCGCTGACCTCTTTCAGGTCAAGCTCGACGGGGCCCAATCTAAGAATCGGCGGGCGAGCTTCTCCGCATCGCGGCCTTCCGCTTCGGCGACTTCGTGGTCCTCGTAGGCGGCGAGATTTTTATAGCTCAGAACCTTCGACAGCGTTTGGATCTTGGAGCCGATCTGAGCATCCGGGACGTGCTGGGACAGGAGGCCCGCGACGTCGTTGTGCGAGTCTCCGGCGGAGCGCACGCCGCCGTAGAAAACGAGCAAGGCGGATTCGGACGAGCGCATGAACTCCCTCGCCTTCTTGAGATAGGTCCCGTAGCGTTCGCGCGAGACGGAGCGCGTCTTGTATTTTGTGGGGGTCACGACACCAAATCCTTGAGTTCCTTTCCGTAGATCGTGCGGCCGTCCTTCATGATTTCTCGGATCAGCGGGATTTTCCGCTCGTACTTCAGCCGCAGCTCGGACAATGTCTGCGCATAAGGCGAAAGCGCGAGGTGGAAGCGTCGGAAGAGCGTCAATCTCAAGTTTAGGCCTCATTTTATCAGGCTCTCGCCGGACGCGGCGATCGCGTCATCGCTGGAGCGCGGCGTCCAGCCGAGCAGGCGCTTCGCCTTCGCGGAGGTGGAGTCGCGGATCATGCCCAGCTGGGGGACGGCTCCCCGCACGGAGGCATCGCGCAAGGCGATGACGCGCAGAACCCAGTCGGGCATCTGAAAGCGCGGAGCTTTGGACGCGGAAGCGCCCAGACGACGGCGCAGGATTTTCGACACGTCGAGCAGCGAGAGGCTGTCGCCGGCGACGGCGAGGAAGCGCTCGCCTTTGGCGGCGGGGTGAGTCATGGCGAGAACATGCAAGTCGGCGACACACGCCGACCGGGTTGATCACGCAGAGCTCCAGGCCGCGGCCTTCCGCGGCGACGAAGTCCGAGGCCGCGCGCTCGGCCAAAGTCTTCGACTTGGCGTAGGGCTGCACGTCGGCGCCGCTCACGTCGGTCCAGCTGACCAGAACGGTGCTCATCGCGCCCGTCAGGCGCCTTCGGGCCAGCTGCGCGCGAGCTCCTCGTCGTCGAAGCCGAAGTGGTGGGCGAGCTCGTGGCGCAAGGTGAGGCGCAGCTCTTTCTTCAGACCCGGGAGACCGGCCGAGACGTCTTCGATGGCGCGCTGGTACAGGTAGATCTTCGCGGGGAGCACGCCGCTCGCGTCGCCCGAAAGCATCTCGTGGCGCGTGGGTCCGGTGTAGAGGCCCAGAAGTTCGGTCGAGCCCGCGAGGTCCTCGGCCTCGACGCCCGGAGAGTCTTTGATCTCGATCGCGACGTTGACCAGCAGCTCGCGCAGAGGCTTGGGGATCGCGGCCAACTCCGCCTCGGCCAAGGCGTGGAAGCGTTCGCGCGTCAGGCGTTCGTCCTTTTTCATCGCGCCGAAGCTCCGGCTTTCTTGAGCAGATCGAGGCAGGCCGCGTTCGCCTCGCGCACGATGACGCCCTCGTCCGCGGTCAGCAGTTTGCCGTCGGAGACGACGATCTTGCCGTCGACGATCGTCCACTTCGTGCGGTGCGACGCGCCGCAGAACAGGAGGGAGGCGACGGGGTCGCCGGCCGCGCCCGCGTAGTCGATGCGGTCCGTGTCGAAGATCGCGATGTCGGCGGCCTTGCCGGGCGCGAGCTGACCGATGTCGTCGCGCCCGACGACGGCGGCGCCGCCGCGGGTCGCCATGCGCAGGACGTCGCGCGCGGGCATGGAGGCGACGCCCGACTTTACGCGGTGCACGAGCAGCGCCTGGCGCGCCTCGCCGAGCATGTCCGACGTGTCGTTGGACGCGGAGCCGTCGACGGCGAGGCCCACGTTCACGCCGGCGTCCAGATACTTGCGCACGGGCGGGACGCCGGAACCAAGTCGCTGATTCGAGGACGGGCAGTGAGCGATTCCGGTCTTGGCCTTCGCGAGGCGTTTGATTTCGTCGTCGTTCACGTGCACCATGTGCGCGAACCACACGTTGTCGTCCAGCCAGCCCAGCGATTCCAGATAGTCGACAGGCCTCATCTTGTAGCGTTCCAGGCAATACGTTTCTTCGTCGAGGGTCTCGCAGAGATGCGTGTGCATGCGCACCTTCCACTTCTTCGCCTGCGCCGCCGTTTCTTTCATGAGCTCGGGGGACACGGAGAACGGCGCGCACGGCGCCAACCCCACGCGGCACATCGAGTACTGCGACGGGTCGTGGTACTTGTGCACGAGCCGCTCGCCGTCGCGCAGGATCTCGTCCTCCGGCTGCGTGCAGTCGTCGGGCGGCAGGCCGCCCTTCGACGTGCCGACGGACATGGACCCGCGCGTCGGGTGGAAGCGGATGCCGAGAGCGCGCGCCGCCTCGATCTGCGCGTCGACGATCTCCGTGACGCCCCGCGGATAGAGATACGTGTGGTCGGTGGAGGTCGTGCAGCCGGTGAGCAGGAGCTCGCCTAAGCCCACGCGCGCGCCCATCGCCGCGTACTCCGGAGTCAGGTGGCGCCACACCGTGTAGTGGTAGACGAGCCAGTCGAAGAGCTTCGCGTCCTGCGCCGCGGGCGTGGCGCGCGTGAGCGCCTGGCACAGATGATGATGCGTGTTGATCATGCCCGGCATCACCACGCAGCCGCGCGCGTCCAAGACCTCCGCGCCCGGCTCGTCCAAGTCCTTGCCGACCGACACGATCACGCGCCCGCGCACCAAGACGTCGGCGTCGGACAGCTCCGTGCCCGCGTCGTCCATGGTGACGACGCGGCGCGCGTTCTTGATCAGCAGGGGAGGGCGCATCGGGCCGACGATACCAAACTTGGCGCAGGACCGTCGACGACGTGAAGACTTGTCCGCTCCGTCCACAACACCGACTGTTGTCAACAACAGTCGGGTGTTCGCGCTTCTTCCGGCGTTCGGGCAAATTGCTAGACTGCGCGAATGGAGCCCCTCACGGTCTCGGACCTCGCCGGCGACCTGCCCCGGCCCGGGGTTCTCTGCACGCTGGCCGAGGTGATCGGCTCCGCGCCGCAGGCGCCGGGCGCCAAGATGTACGCGTGGGCGGACGGCTTCAAGGGCACGCTCGGCGGCGGCAAGTTCGAATCGATCGTGCTTGAAGACGCGCGCCGGATGATCGCCGACGGGAAGAACGGCGCGGCCTTGAAGGAATACACGTTGTGCCGCGAGATGGGGCAGTGCTGCGGCGGCAAGACGAAAGTTTTGTTCGAAGCCTGCGCTCGCCGGAAGGCCGTGCACATCTTCGGCGCCGGTCACGTGAGCCGCGCGCTCGCGTCGATCCTTGACGGATTGGATCTCGAGACGGTCGTGTGCGACGGGCGTCCCGAGTGGGCCGATCCGGCCGCGTTCCCGGCGAAGGCGAAGCTCGCGCGCGCGGAGCCGACGGTCCTCGCCGCGGCCGCGAAGTATTCCGAGCTCGACGCGGTCGTGGTGATGACGCACGACCACGAGCTCGACTTCCGTCTGATCGACATCCTCCTGGATAAGCCCGTCGGCTCGCTCGGCCTCATCGGGTCCGCGCATAAGGCCCGCGTGTTCCGCGCGCGCCTGCCGCCGCCGCGGCGCGCGCTGTGGGACGAGCGCATGAACTGCCCGATCGGACGGCGCATCCCCTCGAAGAACCCGAAGGCCGTCGCGGTGGCGATCGCGGCGCACCTGCTCGAGACCTGGGCGTTTCGCCGCGTCGGCGCCGAGCTCGCGGACGCGGCGGCATGACCGGCGCGCGCGTTCTGCTCCTGGCCGCGGGACGCGGCCGCCGCGCGGGCGGCCCGAAGGCCTGGCGCGATTTCGCCGGTAAGCCGCTCCTGCAGGAGCACGTGGAATTCTTCGGCCGCCGTTTGGGGCCCGCCGCGCTCTCGGTCGCGATCCAGGCCGACTGGCGCGTGCGCTGCGCGGCTCTGTCGCGGGAGGCGACGTGGGTCGACGCCGATCCGGACGCCGCGCCGCTCGACTCGCTCCAGCGACTGATCAAGGCCTCGCCCGCGGCGCGTTCCTTCATATTGCACGTCGATATGCCGGTGTTCGACGCGGGCGTCTATGAAGAATTGTGGGCCGCGGATGGGGACGCGGTCGCGCCGGTCTTCGACGGACGGCGCGGCCATCCGGTCCTGCTGTCCCCCGCGGCGCTGGCCGAGATCGCTCGGCTCGACCCGACGAAAGACCGTCTCGACGCGTGGCTGCGGTCGCGGCACGTCGTCGAGGTTCACGTGTCGTCGGACGTGATCTTCCGCAACCACAACGAGGCCGCGTGATCGACCTGGCCCTGCGCGGCCGCCGCATTCACACGGAAGACGGCTTCCGCCCCGGCGCGGTGCTGATCGCCGGCGGAAAGATCGAAGCGTTCGTCGGTCCCGACGAGGTCCCCGCCGGCGTGAAAACGCGCGAGTGCGGCGACCTGGCCGTGATCCCGTCTCTCGTCGATTGCCACGTCCACGTCAACGAGCCCGGCCGCACTCAGTGGGAAGGCTTCGAGACCGCGACCGCGGCCGCGGCGGCGGGCGGCATCGGGACGATCGTCGACATGCCGCTCAACTGCTCGCCGGTCACGACGACGCGAAAGGCGCTCGAGATCAAGCTCGCGGCGATCAGCGGCAAGCTCGCGGTCGACGCGGCGTTTTGGGGCGGCCTGGTTCCGGGCAATCTCGCCGAGCTCGCGCCGCTCGCCGAGGCGGGTGTCGTCGGCTTCAAGTGCTTCCTCACGCACTCGGGGCTGGACGAGTTCCCGAACGTGACGCGCGCGGACCTCGACGCGGCGATGCCCGTGATCAAGAGCATGGGCCTGCCGCTGATCGTGCACGCGGAGCTCGATCCGTGCGGCTCGTCGGTCGGCGACGCGCGCCTGTACGCGACGTACCTGAACTCGCGCCCCGGCGACATGGAACTGCGCGCGATCCGCCTGCTGATCGAGCTGTGCCGCAAGCACGGCACGCGCACGCACGTCGTGCATCTGTCCTGCGCGGACGCGCTCGAGGAGATCGCGCGCGCGAAAGCCGAAGGCCTCCCGCTGACCGTGGAGACCTGCCCGCACTACCTGACCTTCGCCGCGGACGAGGTTCCCGAGGGCGCCACGAAGTTCAAGTGCGCGCCGCCGATCCGCTCCGCGGAGAACCGCGAGCGGCTGTGGGCGGGGCTGGGCCGCGGCGTCATCGATTTCGTCGTCTCCGACCATTCGCCGTGCGCGCCGGAGTTGAAGAAAGCGGAGGTCGGCGACTTCCTGTCCGCGTGGGGCGGCATCGCGGGACTGCAGTTCGTCCTGCCCGCGCTGTGGAGCGGCGCGCGGCGCCGCGGCTACGCGCTCGAGGACGTCGTGCGCTGGAGCGCCCGCGCGACGGCCGACTTCGTCGGCCTGCCGAAGGGCCGCCTCGAGAAGGGCCGCGACGCCGACGTGGTTCTCTTCGACGACGCGGAGCCGTTCGACCCCGACGTCGACCATGTGCGCCATCGCCACCGCGACACGCCGTATCTGGGGCAGCGTCTCAGGGGAGTGGTGCAAGCCCACTATCTGCGGGGAACGTTGATCGAGGAAGACGACGCGCTCGTCCTTCCGCGCCGCGGCCGCCGACTTTTGAAAAGGAGCAACGCATGGACTTCATCCACCTGACCGACCTGGCCGCGGCCCGCACCGGCGGCCGCGCGCTCGCCTGCAACGACGAGTTCTTCGCGCCGAAATCGAACCTGCTCAAGCCCGGCAAGGCCGTCTGGCTCGAGGGCAAGTACACGCCGCGCGGCAAATGGATGGACGGCTGGGAGACGCGGCGTCGCCGCACGCCCGGCTTCGACTGGTGCGTGGTGAAGCTCGGCCTGCGCGGCGTGATCCGCGGCGTCAACATCGACACGGCCTACTTCACCGGCAACTTCCCGTCTCACGCCAGCCTGGAGGCGCGCGACGGCGACGGCCCGTGGATCGAGGTCCTGCCCAAGTCCGAGCTCAAGGGCGGCGGCGACAACCTCTTCGCGGTCAAGATCGACCTCCCGTTCACGCACGTGCGCCTCAACATCTACCCCGACGGCGGCGTCGCGCGCCTGCGCGTGTTCGGCGGGGTCGTGCCGAACTGGCCGAAGTCCAAGAAGGCGGTCGTCGATCTCGTCTCCGTCGAGAACGGCGGCTTGCCACTGCTGTCGAGCGACCACTACTACTCGCACCCGCAGAACCTCATCATGCCCGGCCGCGCGAAGAACATGGGCGACGGCTGGGAGACCAAGCGCCGCCGCGGCCCCGGCTACGACTGGGCCATCTTGAAGCTCGGCGCGCCCGGCACGATCCGCAAGATCGAGGTCGACACGAACCACTTCAAAGGCAACTACCCCGACGCCTGCATGATCGAGGGAGTGCACATGCCGATCGCCTCTCCCGAGCGTCTCGCCGACGAGTTCACTCCGTGGGTCACGATCCTGCCGCAGACCAAGTTGTCCGCGCACAAGCGCCACTTTTTTCAAAAGCAGATCGTCGCTCACGGCCCGGTCACGCACGTGCGCCTGAACATCTATCCGGACGGCGGCGTGTCGCGGCTGCGGCTTTGGGGCGTCAGAGCCTAGTCACCAGCGTGCCCGTGGCCGCTCATCGTCGAGTGCCTTTTGAATTCCATCGGCGCTTTCGGCTACCGCGAACGAATTGGCGATGCATTCGAACGTCGAATCCCGGAAAAGAACGATGAAATGACGCTTCTTATCGAAAAGCGACGGCTTGTGCCGAGGATGTGCTGAATTTCGGTGCACGATGTCGGCGAGCCACTCGCTTTCGAGAACTTCGCCGAAATCGCGGATATTCTTAAGCCCTTTTTCCCAAAGTCGGTGGCGGTGGACGATCTCGTCGTTCGGCCGCCCGAAGATCGTTTGCGTGCAGAGCTGAAATCTTAGAATCCCGATCTTGCTTTCGTTCTCCAGCGAGGAGCGAAATAAAAGGGTAGTGGAAGCCGCGCCGCTCAAAATGTACGGATCGGGCGCATTCGGTTCGACGCGAATTCCGGTTTCAAGGTTTACAACGCGCTCGGTATTCCCCATGGTCCGAGTACAGGACCGCTTCCGTTCTCGGTCAAGATTGATCCGTTCTTTTCTGTAACTGGTGCCGGCACCAGTTGACCTGTGAATGATGCGGACAACTAGGTTAGAATCCAGCCGATGACCCTGTCCGAGCTCAACGCCCTGTCGCCGGACGCCGCGCGCGCGGAATTTCTGCGCTGCTGCGGCTCGGCGCGCTGGGCGGACGCGATGGTTCGCGGGCGCCCGTTCAAAGACAAGGCGAGCTTGCTCGCCGCGGCCGACGCCGAGTGGGCGCGCAGCGACGAGAAGGACCGGCTCGAGGCGTTCGCGCAGCATCCGAAGATCGGCGGCAAGGACGCTTTGCGCGCGAAGTTCGCGGCGACGTCGGACTGGGCGAAGGGCGAGCAGGCGGGCGCCGCGGCCGCCGACGAGGCGACGCTCGACGCGCTGGCGCAGGGCAACGCGGATTACGAAGCCCGCTTCGGCTTCATCTTCATCGTCTGCGCGACGGGAAAGTCCGCGGCCGAGATGCTGTCGATCCTGCGCGCGCGGCTGCCGAACGCGCGCACGGCCGAGCTCGCCGCCGCCGCCGCCGAGCAAAACAAGATCACCAAGCTGCGCCTGGAGAAACTGCTGACATGAGCCCGATCACCACGCACGTCCTCGACACCGCGCTGGGCCGTCCCGCCGCCGGAGTGCCGCTGATTCTCGCCAAGCCCTCGGGCGGGGGCTGGATCACGATCGGCCGCGGCGCCACCGACGCGGACGGGCGCTGTGCCGCCTTGCTCAAGTCCGCGAAGCTCGCGAAGGGAACGTACCGGCTGACGTTCGGCGTCGCGACTTACTTCAAGAAGACGCGCCAGACCGGTTTCTATCCGTCGGTCGCGATCACGTTCCAGGTGCGCGACGCGCGCCACCATCACGTGCCGCTGCTTCTCGCCCCCTGGGGCTACTCCACCTACCGCGGCAGCTGAGGAATCCATCATGACCACGAAGACGCTGACGATCATGTTCACGGACATCAAAGGCTTCACCCAGCGCACGTCCGACTCCTCGCGCGACAATTTCAACGCGCTGATGGACGCCCACGAGCGCCTGCTGACCCCGGTCTTCCGTCACTTCGAGGGCCGCGTGATCAAGACGATCGGCGACGCGTTCCTGGTCTGCTTCGACAGCCCGACCGACGGCGTGCTGTGCGGTCTCGCGATCCAGGAAGTGCTGCGCCAGCACAACGCCGCGGCGGCCGAGAAGGACCGCATCGAAGTCCGCGTCGCGATCAACCTGGGAGAGGTGGAACTGCGCGATCACGACGTCTTCGGCGACGCGGTCAACGTCGCCGCGCGTCTCGAGGGAGTGGCCGAGGCGGGGGAGGTCACCTTCACCGAGGCCGTCTACCTCGCGATGAACCGCAACGAGGTTCCGACCACCGAGGTGGGGGAGCGGACGTTCAAAGGCGTGCCGTTTCCGATCCGCGTCTACAAGGTCGCCGAGGGCGACGCCGCGCAGGCCAAGCGCATGCGCGAGGCGGTGAAGCTCACGAAGGACGGGCCGCAGTTCGAAGGCCTGCGCCCGCGCCGCGCGAACGCGGGCTATAAGATCGGGGCCGCGGGCGCGGCCGCCGTCGCGGCGCTGGTCGTCGCCGCCGTCTTTTTCTCCGGCGGCGCGCGGCGCGCGAAGAGCCAAGCCCGCGGCCTCCTCGCTCAAGGCCAGGAGTTGAGCGCGCTGGACGTATTGGACCGCGCGCTCGCCAAAGATCCGGCCGACGCGGAACTGCGCGCTCTGGCGGTGGAGGCGGCACGGGCCCACGTGGCGTCTCTCGAAAAGGCGCAGAAATACGACGAGGCTCTCGGCTGGATCGGGAAGGAGACGGCCGAGAAGGCGTATCTGCAGCCGCTCGCCGGCGACGTCGCGGCTTTGCAGGGCGAGAGTCTCGCGCTCGCCGGCGTGAACGGCCTTGTGCACGAATACGAGCTGTGGGACAAGATCCGCGACTTGGTGTACAAGAACCCGAAGGACGCCGAGCTCCCCTACAAAACCGCGCGCATCCTGGAAGCGCGCTTCGTTCCCTACGCCGAGCTCTGGCTGTTCCAGAAGTCCATGGACCTCGGCGCGCACCGCGGGGATCCGCACGTGTTCGAGCTGTGCGTGAAGGAGTTCGGCGAGGACATGCCGGACGACCACGCGCAGGACGCCCAGACGCTCGCGCGCAAATATTTCGACCCCGAGCGCCGCGATTGGGCGCGCAAGACCGCGGCGTCCGGCGCCGACTACGCGCTCTTGAACGCCTGGACGATCCTTGAGGAAGTCGGAGCTCCCGAGGTGAAGGACCCCCAGGCGCGGCGGCGCGCGCGCGAAGCGGTCACGGCCATGCTCGCGAAGAAGGATCTCCCGGATTCCACGCGCAAAAGCCTGGAGACGTGGCGGCGCAAGCTCTCCTCCTGACCGCCCGCTTTTCGGCTTCTCGGGGACCGGGAGCTACTTTCCGCCGGCCGAGCGGCGGCTGGCCGCGCGCTTCTTGCGGGGCTTCTTGGCGGGGCTTTCCTCCGGCGGCGTCGAATTCGCCGGAGTCGAAGGCGCGACCGAGGGCGCGTCGCCCGCCGCTCCCGTTTCTTCCGCGACGACGGCCGGAGCCGCGACGGCGGCTTGCGCGTCAGGCGTCGCCGGGGCGACGGACTCTTCGGCCGTGGGGGTCGGCGCCGCAGCAGCGATCGGCGCGATGGGCGCCGCCGCGCGCGGCGAACGCAGCGCGCGGATCAAGCCCGCGAGCGAGATCAGCAGGCCGACGCCGCCGAGGGCGACGAACGCCCAGATCAGAGCCGGCGCGTAGACGAACATCGCGAGCCCCAGTCCGACGGCCTGAAGAATCAAGCCGATCGAGGTCCGCGCCGCGGCGCGGGAGTCCGCGCGGCCGAGCGCGGCCGAGGCGATGGCGGCGACCGCGCCGCCGGCGAGGATCGAGGCGGCCGCCAGCTGCGGCACGGACGCGACGGAGAAGATCAGGACGGACTGGCCGGCGAGCAGCAGCGCGCCCGCGGCGGCCGGAAGCGCTCGGCGGATGCGGGCGCCGCGCGACAGCGTCGGATCAGAGAGCGCCGAGTAGGCGGCGGCGGCGAGCGTCGCGGCCGAGGCGAGCGTGATCAGAGGATTGAGGCCGACCATCGAGAGGCCGTTCGTCGCGAGCGTGACCGCGGTCAGCGCGACGTTCATCTTGGCGGCGCCGGAGGCGGCGCCGAAGAGAGTCGAACCCGCCGTGCGCAGCGCGCCCTGGCCCGCGCGGCGCGACTTCGAGAAGGCGGAGATCGCGCCGATGACCGCGGCGCCCGCGGCCGCGGCCGGGTGGATATGGCCGACGAACTGCGCGATCGGCGCGGCGCTCGCGGAGACGGAGGCGGAGATGGACGCGAAGTGCGGCGCGATCCAATGCGTCGTGACGTAGTAGAGGGACCCGGCAAAGCTGAGGACTTGGACGACCTTCATGAAGCGCGGGGTGGGAACCTTGGCCGCGGACGCGAGAGAGGAGCGGAACGCCGACGCCGGGCTCAGCCGGGACGGGGCGGACGCGGGCGCGCCGCTCTCGGAGACGGCCGGGGCGTTCGCATCGACCGCCGTGCCGCGATTGCGCCAGCCGTCGAAGAGGCCGCGCAGGCCGCCGCGGGCGTTGGACGCGGACGTGAAAGCGGGGGCGGCGCCGGGAACGGTGATGCGCTCGGCGGGATCGGCGCGAAAGTCGGGCATGGACGCGGCGGCGTGCTCCTCGCCGGCGACGGGAGGGGCGGCTTCCGGGGAGACGACCGCGGCGGGAGCGGGAACGGCTTGCGCCTCGGCGGCGACAGGGGCGGCCTCGAGAGCGCCCCGGACGCCGGTCGCGGCGGCCGCGACGGGGGCGGCGGCCGGCGTCACGGCGGCCGCGTTGGCCGCGCCCGGCTCGGCGGCGGGCGCGGAGTGCACGGACAGTCCGGAAACCGGGAGGGAGAGGGCGGGCGTCAGCGGCGCGGAGATCGCGCCGATGCGCGTCGCGCCGGAGAGGGCGGCGGGTGCCGCGGAAGCGGAGATGGAGGCGGCTCCGGCGGAGGATTTGGCGGCGACGCCCACGCTCTGCGCCGCGGCCAGGCCGGGCGACACGAGGATGATGGAGAGCGCCACCAAGGTCCGCAGCGACGTCGAGAGATTCCGCTTCATGGGATTAGGATACCGGCGGAAGCGGTTCGGCGCCTGAGGCGAAAGTCCCCCCGTTCGGGACCCAAGGACCTAGGCCTTCGGCGGGGCGGTCCAGCGGATCCAGAGCGCCTTGGCCGCCGACAGGAGCTCCTGGCCGGAGGCGAACATCGCGTCGGCGAAGCCCCAGACCGCGAGGAGCGCGAACGGGATCGAGAGCCAGAGGCTGCCGACGGCGAACGCGAGGCCGCCCATCAGCGACTGCAGGACCCAGCCCTTCGCCATACGCGCGGGACCGCTCGGGGCGGAGCGCCCCGGCGTGAAGAAGGCCGCGTACAGCGCGGCGGCGAGGCCCGTGGCGGACATGGCGCCCGCGGCGATCGAGTGCAAGGCGACCGGCCAGCTCGCGAGCGAGGCGCCGAGCAAGGTGTTGACCGTCAGGCCCATCGCCGCGGCGACCGAGGGAAAGACGCTCATGATGCGGTCCGCGGACGAGGTCGCCGGGTCGGCGAACTTGCCCTCGAACGCGGTGTGGCCGAGTGCCGCGGTCGCGAGCGCCGTCGAGAGCGGGTTGAGCGCCGTCACGGAGAAGCCCGTGAACGCGCTCTGCGCGAGGTCGAGCAGGACGTAGACGCCGGCCCCGCCGAGCACGCCGTAGCGCATGGTGGAAGCGAACACGTCTCCGGAGTTCGGCGCGGCGCCGTCGGCGCGCTTGGCGGTGATCATGCCGTAGAGCGCGCCGACGACGGCGCCGACGGCGCTCGCGGCCGGGTGCAGGGCCGCGAGCACGGACAACGTCGCCTCGGCGGTGAACGGCGCGGCGGATCCGGACGCGTAGGCCGGAACGGCGGAGAACAGGAACAGCGCGACGGCGGCGAGGCCGGCGGCGACGCGCGACGCGGTGCGCGAGCGGACGACGCGGGGGGCCGCGACCGGAGCGCTCGCCGCGCGCGCGGAGAGGGCGGCGGGAGCGAGGGTCGAGGCGCGTTCGAGCGGAGCGTCCCCGACGGCGGCGACGGGGGCCTCGTCGGTCGCGCCGGCGCGGGCGTCGCCGTCGAAGACGGCGTTCCAACGAGCGGCGACGCCGCGAGCCGCCGGACGCGCGGCGGAGGGAAGCGCGGAAAAAGCGGGATGGATGCGGCGCTCGGCGGCGCCGCCCGGAACGGCCCACGGCTCGGCGGCCGGTGCGGCGACGGCCGCGGACGGCGCGGCCGCGGTCTCGGCGGCGGGAACCGCGGAGGCGCAGATCGCGACGGCGGGAGCGGCGGCGGCGGACGGCGCGGCGAGAGCCGCCGGGGACGCGGCGGCGGAAAAGGGGATCGGCAGCGTCGGCGTCAGCGCCGGAGCGGAGAGCGCGAGGGGCAGCCGCGGCGCGGCGACCGTCGGCGACGTGAACGCCGCCGAAGCGGGCGCGGCAACGCCGGCCTCGGGCGCGACGCGGGCCTCGAACTGCGCGAGAGCGGGGGAGGCGCCCAAAGCGACGGCGACGACGGACCGCAGGGCGGGAGAGAGGAAGCGCATCATCTTTTATAAAGGATAACGCACGAGTCCGCGCTCCGCCTGGTGCGAAAGGCCCGACGCGACGACGACAAGGGGCCTACGCGGGCGGGTCCGGGGGGCCGGGGTCAGCGGCCGCGGCGGCCTTCGAGGATTTTCAGGAACGAGCGGCTGGCGAACTCCTCGGGCGTGAGGCCCGTGGCCGCGGCCTCCTCGGCCGTGATCGCGCCGCAGTTGCGCGCGCGCAGGAAGTAATTGAGCAGGCCCTGGCCGGTCGCCGCGTCGTCGAACACGTCGCCGACGAGCGTGGCCTGCGCGGCCTTCTCGATGAAGTTCTTGAGGCGCGCGGTCGCCGCGGGGAGACCGGACAGGAAGAACGCGTCCACCGCCGCGTAGCGCGTGGGCAGTTGGGCCGGGTGCAGGTCCCAACCTTGATAAAACCCGTTCACGAGCGAATGGGTCGCGTGCTCGTAGTGCAGGCGCCAGGCGCGGCGCACGGCCTCGACGTTCTCGCGGTCCTGCTCGGCGGTCAAGTATTCGCCGGGGTTCGCGCGGTGGGGCGGCACGGGCATCACGTTCGTGGCACCATCGGACATGGTCACGCCGGTGCCGGCGAGCGCGACTTGCATGACCGACTTCGCGAAGTCGCAGGACGCGTGCATCATGTGCTGGTGCGCGGCCGTGATGTTGCACGACGCGGTGTAGTCGTAGGTGCCGAAGTGCGCGCCGGTGCAGCGCGCGCCGAGCGCGTCGACCATCGCGCGCAGCGGCGCGGTCCCGTCGGCTCCGATGATCGACTGGGGCGTCTCGACCATGAGCTCGACCTTGATCGTGTTCGGCTTGAGCTTCTTCCTTTTCTCGAACGCGGCGAGCAGCTGGGCGAGGGCCTCGGCCTGTCCCGGATGAACGATCTTGGGCAAGGTCACGCAGAACCACGGCGGCAGTTGGCCCTTGGTCTGGCGGATCAAAGTCGTCAGAAAAATATCCATGGTCCGCACGGATCTGGCCGCGAGCTCATTCGAGAATGTCTTGACGCGGATGCCGATGAACGGGGGCAAGGTCATCTCTTCGAGTCCGCGCGCGACCTCGAGGGCCGCGGAGAACGCGTGGCCGTCCTCCTCCGCGTCGGGCCGGTTGCCGTAGCCGTCCTCGAAGTCGATGCGGAAGTCCTCGACGGGCTCGCGCTTCAGTTTGTCGACGACGCGGTCGTAGACCTTGTGCGCGTGCTTTTCCTCCAAGCCGATCGCGCGCGCGAACGTGATCGCGTCGGGAGCGTAGCGCGAGAGGGAGCGCAGGGCGAGCTCGCCGAGCTTCGGCGCCGAGTCGGATTTGAACAGGTGCGCGCCGCCGTAGACGGTGTGCACGGGCTGGCGTCCGGCGAAGTCGCCGGGGAAGCGGCGCGCGTAGGCCGCGTTCTTCTTGGAGAGCACCGCGAGCGCGGGCTTCAGGGATTTCGGGTCGAGAGTGGTCGAGGGCTTCATGGGAAAGCTCCGGTCTGAGGCGATCGCGCCGGAAGCCATATTACCAATTTGCCCCCGCCGGGTTCGTGCGCGGGCGCTCGACCGTGAGCGGGTCCGGCTCGCCGCCGAAGTATTTGCCGAGAGCCGCGCGCCGAAGTCGGCGAGCTCCGCGCGTCGGGCCATCCGCGGTCAGCGTCCGCCGGAGAGGAAGCGGCGCAATAAATTGCGCGAGGCGGCGAGGCGGTAGTCGCGCGTCGAGCGGATGTCGTCGATCGGCGAGACGTCGGCGTCGAGGAGCCGCGCGGCGCCCTCGGCCGCGGCCGCGTCGAGGCGGCGGCCTTTGAGGAACGACTCGGCGGCGCGCAGGCGGCGCACGGTCGGGGCGAGGCTGCCGAAGGCGAGGCGCACGTCCTCGACGACGCCGCCGCGGCCCAGCCAGAGCGCGCCGGCGAACATCGTCTTCGAGATCGCCTGCGCGGCGCGCGTGCCGACCTTGCGGAACTCGGCGCGCGTCGGCGGCTTGGGCGGCGGAGGAAGAAAAATCGATTCGATGAGCTCGCCGGGTTTGAGATGCGTCTTCTTCACCCCGGCGAAAAACTCCGGCAGCGCCAGCGCGCGCCTCCCGTCGGGACCGACGCAGCGCACGACGGCCTCGTAGACGGCGAGGGAGGGGAACGTGTCGCCCGCGGGCGAAGCGTTGGCGAGGTTTCCGCCGAGCGTGCCGCGGTTCTGGATCTGCGCGGCGCCGACCGTCGCGCTGGCCGCGGCGAGCAATGGGAATTGCTTGCGCACGACGGGGTGGCGCAGGATTTCCGTGTGCGTGGCGAGACTGCCGATCGAGAGGCCGCCCTTTTCCGCGCGGATCGCCCGCCACGGCGTCACGCGCGAGAGATCGACGACCGCGCGGCCGTTGAGCAGGCCCATGTTCCAGACGACCATGAGGTCGGTGCCGCCGGCGAGCGCCAGCGCCTTCGGGTCGGCCGCGAGCGCGCGCACGGCCTCGGCCGGCGTGCGCGGCGACGTCCACGCCATCGTGCGCGCGTCGCCCCTCATCTCCGGCGCCCCTTCTTCGGCGATTTGCGCGCCGCGCAGAGCACCGACTCGACGATGTGCTGGTAGCCGGTGCAGCGGCACAGGTTTCCCGACAGCGCGGTCCGCACCGACGCGTCGTCGGTCCTGCCGCCGGACTTCAGGTGCGCGTGCGCGCTCATCAGCATGCCCGGCGTGCAAATGCCGCACTGCGCGCCCGCGCAATCGAGGAAGCCCCGCTGGAGCCTCGAGAGCTTTTCCGCAGAGCCGAGGGATTCCACCGTCTCCACGCGCCGCCCGGAGACCTGGCCCACGGGGATCAGGCAGGAGTTGACCGGCGCGCCGTCGAGCAGGACCGTGCACGCGCCGCACTCGCCTTCGCCGCAGCCTTCCTTGGTTCCGGTGAGGCGGAACTCCGTGCGCAGAACGTCGATGAGGCGCGAGAACGGCGCGCCCTTGAACAGCCGGCGGCGACCGTTGACGTTGAGCGAGATCATCGGTCTATTGAATCTGCGTGAAGCCGTGGATGGTGCCGAGGCTGCGGTAGATGAGGCCGGAGATCTCGCGGATCACGTTGCCGCGTTCGTGGAGCCAGCGGAAGTAGTGGCGCGCGGAGCGGCGCTTCTCGATGATGCCGATCAGTATGTAGGCGTACTCCTTGCCGTCCGCGCCTTTCGCGAGGACCACGCCCATGTCGCCGCACAGGCGGCTCGTGCTGCCGGTCTTGCTGTAGACCTCGGTGTCCTCGGGCAGCGGCACGCCGGTGCGCAGCCGGTCGCGCTTGGGCAGCGCCATCAGGCGCTTGATCTCCTTGGAGCCGGGCAGCTGGTCCTGCCACAGCGCGAGGAGGAAGCGGCTGTAGTCGCGCGCCGAGGCCTTGTTGCGGTAGGTGCGGCCGTTCGACGGGATGTACTCCTTGATCTCGACGCCGGGCAATATGTCGCCGTAGCGCTGATGCAGCAGGCGCTGGACGGCGGCGGGGCCGCCGACGCGGTGCATGACCCAGTCGGCGGAGCCGTTGTCGGAGAGCTGGATCATGCGCTCCATCTGCACGCGCGCGCCGTCGTCGTAGACGAGCTTGCCCTCTTGAACGCGGCTGAAGTAGGCGAGCGCCAGGAACGGCTTGACGAGGCTCGCGGACTGCAGCTCGATGTCCGCGTTGATTTCGGCGAGCGTCTCGCCGGTGGTGAAGTCGTAGACGGACCAGGCCGTGCGCTCGTCCTTGGCGAGCATGCCCTGGCGCCGGAGCTTGTCGACGTGTTCGGCGATCAAGGTCTCGAACTCCCGGCGCCGCGCGGCGCGGACCTCGGCGCTGACGTTCTCGTGCTCCGCGGGGACGTAGGCGGGGGCGGGAGGGCGCGCCGCCTCCGGGGGTACGTCGGTCCAATCGCGGGAAGGAACCGCCCACGCGCTGCCGCGGTTCAGGCGGGCGAGCAGGCTCGCCTGCGCGGCGGCGATCGCGGCCGCGCTGGCGCGGTCCGCGCCGCGCAGGTAGACGACCGCGCACGCGCCGTCGGCCGAGACGACGCGCAGGCGCTGCGCGGCGTCGGGTCCGAGCGCGGCGGCGACCGCGTCGCGGCGCGCGAAGGCCGCGGCGGCGTCCACGTGCCAGGCGTACGCGACGTCGTAGCGCGCGGGCACGTCCGCGCGCGCGGGAGCGAGCGAGGCGGCCGCGAGCAGAAGGAGGGCATTGAGACGTTTCAAGCGCGAGCCTCCGCGAGCGCGGCCATGATGCGTTCGGGCGTGAGCGGGATCGTCGCGATCAGCCTGCCCGTCGCGTGCTTGACCGCGGCTGCGACGGCGGGCGCGGGCACGTCCATGGGCAGTTCGCCGACGCCTTTCGCGCCGAACGGTCCGCGGGAGTACGGCTTCTCGACGACGGTCACGTCGAAGGGGGGCGCGTCGAGGCTGGTCGGGATCACGTAGTTCGTGAGCTGGGAGTTGATCATGACGCCGTCCTTGTAGACGGGCTCCTCGAGCAGCGCCCAGCCGAGTCCCTGCAGACAGCCGCCGATGATCTGGCCCTCGGCGAACAGCGGATGGATCGCGGTGCCGATGTCCTGCGCCGTGGTGACTTTGCGCACGCGGACTTCGGCCGTGGCCTTGTCGATCTCAATATCGGCGGCGAAGGCCGCGTAGGAGTAGACGCCGTACGCGTCTCCCTGATAGGTCTTGTCGTCCCAGGTCACCTCGGGCGGCTTCTCGTACTGCACCTCGAAGCGGCGCGCGGGCTTGCCCGCGCACAGCGCCGCGGCGGCCTTCTTGAGATCGGCGGCGGTTCGCGGCACGCGGCCGTGCTCGGCCTCGAACGCGGCCTTGAGCTCGAGCGCGGCGCGGCGCACGAGGCCGCCGACGACCATCGTCGTGCGCGAGGCGACCGTGGGGCCGGAGTCCGGGACCTTGTGCGTGTCGGGCGTCTCGACCGAGAGCCAGTCCATCGGCACGCCGAGCGCGTCGGCGGCGACCTGGGCGAACATCGTGTTCGTGCCCTGGCCCATCTCGGTGGACGCGGCGAGCACGACGAGCTCTCCCGCGCGGGTGAGCGCGACGCCCGCTCGGCTCGCGAGGTAGACCTCGCCCGAGCCGGTGAAGCCCGCGCCGTGGTGGCAGACCGAGAGGCCGATGCCGCGCCACGTGGCCTTCTTCGGATCCCGGTTCCAGCGGTCGTATTGCTTGCGCTTCGCGGCGTACTTGGAGCGGCGGACCACGACGTCGAGGCACTCCTGCGCGCCGACGGATTCCTTGAGGAGCTGGCCGGTCGACGTGATCGAGCCGAGCTTGAACAGATTTAGCCGCTTCAAGGTCAGAGAGTCGATTCCCAGAACGTCCGCGATCTTCTCCCAATGCAGCTCCACGGCATGAATCGTCTGCGGGGCGCCGAAGCCGCGGAAGGCGCCGTTGGGCGGCGTGTGCGTGGCGACGACCTTCGAGCGCACGCGCACGTTCGGGCACTCGTAGGCGCCCGCCGCGTGCAAAGTGCCGCGCGAGAGCACGACCGCGGACAACGTCGCGTAGGCGCCGCCGTCCATGACGATCTCGATGTCCTGGGCGACGAGGCGGCCGTCTTTCCTGAGGCCCGTGCGGTGCTTCACGATCGCGGGATGGCGCTTGGTCGTCGCGGCCATGTCCTCGTGGCGGTCGTAGACGATCTTCACCGGGCGCTTCGCCTTCAGCGCGAGCAAAGCGGCGTGGCCGGCGATCATCGACGGGTATTCTTCCTTGCCGCCGAAGCCGCCGCCGGTGACGGTCTGCACGACGCGCACCTTGGTTTCGTCGCGCCCGAGAATGACCTTCATGGCCTTCACGATGTAGTAAGGGCACTGCAGCGAGCCGCGCACGATCATGACGCCGTCTTCTTCCCACGCCGCGATGGCGTTATTCTCGATGTACGCCTGCTCCTGATGCGGGACGCGGTACTCGCCCTCGACGACCACGTCCGCCGCAGCCAGCGCCGCGTCGACGTCGCCCTTGCGGATCAGGAAAGACTTGAAGACGTTATCGTCCTTGTAGATCTTTTCTTTCGCCGCGAGGGAGTCTTCGATGGTGAAGACGGACGGGAGCCTCTCGTACTCGACGCCCACGTGCTTCAAGGCCTCGTAGGCGCGCGCGCGGTCGGGGTGCGCGATCAACGCGATCGGCTCTTCGCGATGACGTACGAGGCCGTCGGCGAGCAGGGGCTGGTCGGGCTCGATCAAGGTGACCACGTTCTTGCCCGGGATGTCCTTCGCGGTGACGACCACGCACTCGTCCCAGGGGAACGCGGGATCGAAGCGGATTTCTTTTATACGACCATGCGGCACCGTGGAGCGCACGGTGACGCCGTGCAGGCAGCCGGGGATCGCGAGGTCGTCGAGATAGACCGCGCGGCCCGTCAGCTTCTCGGGCCCCTCACGACGGCGGACGTTGGTTCCGACGGTGCGCATCGGCTGATTTTACCATTTCGGCGCGCTCCCGGCCGTCGGGACTGAGACTCAAGTGCGAACGGAAAAACGGCTTGAACCACAAAGACACGAAGAACGGATAAAACACGGAGACGGAAGGGAACGAACGGAAAGAACGGAGGAGAACGGAAAGAAAGTGAACGACCTGGGCGTTGACCCTTCCTTCGTTTTCCGGGTCGCTGTTTTTAAGGGGCCCGAGGGCTTAGGGCGACGACGGGAAAATAGAGGGACCCGCGCTCGCGATGCCACCAGGAGCCGTCGACGCGCCGCTCTTGCGGAGTCGAGAAGCGAGTATGCCAGACCACGGCGCGCGCGTAAGACGGCTTCGACGCGCCGAGCGGATCGGGGCCGAGCAGTTTCAGGACCGTCGGCTCGCCCTGCAGGACGCGCGCGATGAGGTTGTTGAACCACGCCGGCGGCTCGGCGAGATCGAGGGCGGCGAACCACATCTGCCAGTCGAGCCGCGGCATGTGGGGCGCGACCAGGAGAGGAGCGCGTCCCGCGTCGCCGGGCTTCCACGGGAAGGGCCACTCGCGCCAGTCCTTGCCGTCGGCGGACACTTCGATCGCTATCTCGTCGCGCGTCTTCGTCATCACCGCGAACAGTCCGTAGGAATTGATCGAGCGCAGGGGCTCGACGACCGCGGCGAGCGCGGAGGCCGCGCCGCCCGCTGGCCGGCCGATCACGCCGGCGAGCGAGACCGCGCTCACCGCGCACCAAAGCGCGGCGAAGGCGGTCAGAACGCGGCGCCGTCCGGCGGAGGGCGCGCGGGTCGCCGGGATGGGGGCGAGCCGCGCGAAAGGGGCGAAGCCGTCGTCGAGCGCGGACGCGCAGAGCGCCAGCGTCAACAAATTGAAGAAGCCGTAGTTGCCGGTGAGGGAGATCAGGAACATGAGAAAGGCGATGAGCGCCGCGCCGAGCGCGCGCGGCCGGCGCGGCAGGAGCAGCAGCCACGGCGCGCCGAACTCGATCGCGAACATCGCGGCGCACGCGGCTTTCTGCGCGGCGAGCGGGAGACGCGCCGCGTACCACGCGAGCGGCGTGGGCAGAGGCTGGGTCCACCAGTGATAGGTCAGCGCGCTGAGGTCGCGCCACGCGGGATCGCCGCTGCCCCATTTGATGAGCGCGGATTCGAGCATGAGCTTGAAGAGCACGAGGCGCAGCAGCAGCAGCGCGCCGCGAGAAGCGCGCGTGCCGTCCTGCGCGCGCCGCGACCACGGCGCCAGGAAGACGGCGACCAGGCCGGCCTCCAAGAGCAGCGCGTCCCACTGAAAACTCAGAAAGTCGGAGCCGACCGCGCACAGGGAGAGGTAGAGCGCCCAGCACGCGAGCGCGCAGGGGCCCGCCCAGAAGTCGAGGATCAAGCCGAGCGAAACGGCCGCGCCCGCGACGCAGAAGCCGATCAACGCCGCGTCGGAGGAGCCGAGCCAGGCGAGCGAGGGGAAAAGCCAAAAGCGCAGGACGCCGAGCTGGGCGCGCGCCGCGTCGAGCAGCTCGGCGGCGGGGAGGAGGCCGTGCGCGCCGATGAGGCCGCGAACCTGGACGCCGAGCGAGGCGAAGGCGAGCAGGTAGCAGAGTCCGATTCCGACGAGCGCCGCGCGCCGCGCCCCGTCGACGGCCGGCGGGACCGGCGAGCGGCCCCAGAGCAGGACGGTCAGGCGCGAGAACAGCGGACGGCGCCGGGCGACGAACGCATAGCCGCGCTCGCTCGCCTCGCGAAAGAGCGCCGAGCGCGCGTACAGCGCGGCCCAGATTTTGTTCGCGCCGCCGCCGTGGGCGAGGGACGCGAACACCGCGTCGGCGCCGCGCCGCGCGCGGCCGTCGGGCTCGATCAGATGGACGGCCTCGGCGAAGGCCGCCGCGGGCACCTGCGGGAAGCGGGCGGCCGCGGTTTGGTAGGGCTCGTAGTCGACGGACGCTCCGGTCTCGACGCGCCAGCGCTCGATCCATAGCCGGCAGAAGCCGCAGTCGCCGTCGAACACGACGAGCGGCTTTCGATCGGCCATGTCAGCGCGCGCCGGGAGCTTTATCCATCGCCTGGATATTATAATCTTGCGGGTCGGCCTCGCCGACGCGCCCATGATCATGCTGGACAACAAGACGATGGCCTGGTTCGGCGTCGCGGGAACGCTCTGCGACGCCGTCGGCGGCCTCTACCTGACCTACGATCTGCTCGGCGGCAGCCGCGGTCCGCTCGGCCTCATCACGCGCGCGGCGACGTACGGCCTGATCTTCGCGCTCGGCTACGGCCTCACGTTCGGGCCGATCTTCGGCGCGGTCGCGGGGCTGGGTCTCGGCGGGATCCTCTCCTTCGAGTTCTGGCGCGTCGCCTACCATCAGCGCGTGCACGGCTCCTCGCCGCTTTATAACGTCGGCGCCTCGGGCATCGCGCGCGGGTGCGTGCTCGGACTCGCGTCCGTCGGGCGGTTCGGCTGGCAGTTCGGCGCGGTGTTCGGAGCGCTGAACGCGGCGCTGATGTTCGTCGTCTACCGCCTGAAATTCGCGCCCACTCACGACTACGCGCCGTGTCGGCGCCTGCGCCTCAACCCGCACACGATCAAGGCCGCGCTGATGCGCGCGCTCGGCATCGGCGTCTCCGGCGGGATCACCGGCTGGGTCGAGGCGCGGCACGTGCACGCCGCGGGCTTCGGCCTCACCATCGGTCTCGTCGTCGGCTTGATCAGCCTCGTCGTCGGCATCGTGAGTCCGACGGTCGAGTGGTGGATCGAGAACCTGCCGGAGCGCGTGCTCGCGGCGTTCGGCTTCTCGCTCATCGCGCTCGGACTGATCTTCCAGTCCGTGCAGTACGTGGCCGTCATTCTCGCGCGCTGAGCGTCATGCGGATTTGATGCAGGCTTGAGCGCGCGCTGACGCCCGCCTGCGCCGCGTCGCGTATTCTGCGGTCATGGGAATCGCGACGAACGCAGCCGGCGGGGGCCGCAGGGAGAGGTTCGCGGCGTGGGCCGCGACGCGCGGATCTCGTCGTTGAATCGCAACGAAGCCGCGCGCATCACGGGGGTCCCATGACTCGAAAGCACGATCGTTCGTTCGCGCACGCCGAGACCGCCTTGGCCGAGGCCTTGGCGTCGTCGGAGCCGGACGCGGCGGCGGCGTCGGCGGCCGTCGCCGACGTGATCGCGCGCGACTTGAGCGCGGTGGGACGGTCCGGAACGGCGCTGCTCACCGCGGTCTCCGCTCTGGCGGCCGCGGCGACGCACGCGGCCGGACGCTCCGAGGCCGAGACGGCGCCCGCCGCGCGCGGCTTCATGATCGGCGTGATGCTGTTCGGCGGACGGGAGGAGGAGAACCGTCTCGCGGTCATCACTCACGCCGCGGGTGCTTATCTGAAGCACGCGCTCGAAGCGGGCGGCGACGTCGGCTCGGCCGCGCGCGCTCTCGCCGAGGGAGCGGCCTCGTGGGCGGGCGAGTGCGGCCTGGATCCGGGCATCGCCGCGAGCGCGGCCGGCCGCGGGGCCGTGGAGGCGGCGGAGGACGTGAACGCGCCGCTCGGGCGCGAGGTGCGGCGCGCGCTGACGGACCGTCTCGTCGCGGGCGTGCCCGTCGCGCTCGAGGAGCCCGCGGCGCACGTCGGCTGAGCTTCGGTTTCAGCGCGGGGACAAGAGCCCGCGCCAAGCGGATTCGAGCGCCTGCCGCTTGGCCCGTCCCCAGGAGTCCGCGGACTTCGCGTCCGCGCCGAGCTCCTTCCAGCCGGGGGCGGCGGGCGCGCCGACGTAATCCGGAAGAGGAACGTTCCTCACGGGCGCGGGCGGTCCGGTCCGCGCGCGCGCGCGCTCGGCGACGGTGCGGTAGGCGTCGCGAAACGGCACGCCTTCGCGCACCAGCGCGACCGCCTCGTGGGTCGCGAGCAGGTCCTCGGTGACCGCGGCGGCGCAGGCCGCCTCGTCGACGCGCAGCGACTCCGGGAGCCGCGCGGAGATGTCGAGCATGCGCTCCATCTCGTCGAGCGCTTCGAACACGATTCCCTTCGTGAGCTGGTAGTCGCGGTGGTAGCCCGACGGCAGCGCGCCGACGGCCAGGACCTGCGCCAGCCAGCCGGGGAACAGCGCGGCGCGCGCGCGCGTGAGCTCGACGACGTCGGGGTTCTTCTTCTGCGGCATGATGCTCGAGCCCGTGGTGAAGGAGTCCGACAATTTGAGGAAGCCGAACTCGGCGGTCGCGTAGAGCGAGAGGTCCCAGGCGAGCACGCCGAGGTCGCGGGCGAGCAGGGCGAGAGAGGACAGGACCGCCGCCTCGAGTCGCGGGCGCGACGATTGGACGCGCAATGTGTTGCGCTGGACGCGCGCGAAGCCGAGGAGCTTGGCGACGCGGGCGCGCGGCAGGGGGAGCATGACCCCGTAGCCGGCGGCGGAGCCGAGCGGGCAGGCGTCGGCCTCGTCGAAGGCGAACCGCAGGGCGCGGCGCCCGTCGTGCAGAGCTTCCGCGTGCGACGCGGCCCAGTGACCGATCGTGGCGGGCATCGCGCGCTGGAGGTGCGAGTAGCCGGGGATGACGGCGTCTTGATGGCGCGCGCCGAACGCGGCCCACGCGGCGGCGGCCTCGCCGGCGCGCGCGTGCAGCGCGAGCAGGCGGTGCTTGATGAACAGCCGGAGATTCACCTGGACCTGGTCGTTGCGGCTGCGTCCCGCGTGGACTTTCGCGCCGATCTCGCCCAGCTTCTTGGTCAGGTGCTGCTCGACGGCGGTGTGGATGTCTTCCTGCTCGCGCGTCACCGCGAATCGGCCCGGCCGGTCGTGGAGCTTCGTGAGCTCCGCGCGCAAAGCGGCGAATTCCTTCTTCGTCAGCACGCCGATCGACGTCAGGCCGGCGGCGTGCGCGAGAGAGCCGTAGATTTCATAGCGGAGAAGACGCGAGTCGAGCGCCGGATCTTCGCCGACGGTATAGGCCTCGACGGCCGAGTCCAAGTCCGTCTTCGTCTGCCAGAGTTTCTTCACCTTGCCGCCTTCGCGAAGTAGTCGCGGATCAAGCGCTCGTAGAACGCCACGCCCGCCTCGAGCTCGGCGACCTCGATGTACTCGTCGGGCGTGTGCGAGCGCTTCGACTCGCCCGGGCCGACTTTCACGGTGGGGATGCCTTTGAGGAAAACCCAGTCGGACAAGGTCGGGGAGCCGTACGCCTGCGCCGCGGGATTCGCCGAGAGCGCCGCCTGCACGACGGCGTGCGCGGGGTCGGTCTCGACGGAGCCGAGCCGCGACGAGCGCACGTGCACGCTCCCTTCCACGACGGACTTCACCGCGCCGACGATCTCCTCGACCGCGTAGTCCGGCGTGGTGCGGATGTCGACGACGAGCTTGCAGCGGTCGGGGATCACGTTGTGGCGCGCGCCGCCGTCGATCTGGGTCACGTGCAGCGTCGGCGACCCGAGGGCGGCGTGCTTTTTCTCGAAGCGGATTTTGGCGAGCGCGAGCACGTCGCGCGCCGCGGCCTCGATCGCGTTGACTCCGCCGCCGTGCGCGGCGTGAGCGGAGCGGCCCGCGGCGGTGATCTCGAGCACGATGAGTCCTTTCTGCGCGACCGCGGGGCGAAGTCCCGTCGGCTCGCCGACGACGGCGGCGTCGGGGCGCGGCAGGAGCGGCAGAAGCTTCTCGAGGCCCTGACCGAGCACCTCCTCCTCGCACGAGGCCGCGATCATCACGCGGCCCTGCGGCGCGTTTTTCTCGAACGCGCGCGCCGCGCCCAGGACCATCGCGGTGAGCGGGCCCTTGGCGTCGTTGGTCCCGCGGCCGTAGATGCGGCCGTCCTCGATCTTCGCCGCGAGCGGCTCCTTCGTCCACTCCTCGCCGACGGGGACTGTGTCGGTGTGCGAGTTGAGCAGGAGCAGCGGCCCTTCGCCGCCGTCGAGCAAGGTCGTCAAGTTGCGCCCGCGACGCTCGGGCGTGAAGCCGAGCGCGCGAAACGCGTCCTCCAGCCGCGCGACGACCGCGTCCTCCTGACCGCTCGGGGAGGGAATGCGGACGAGGTCCTGCAGGAGCTCGACGGGCGAGATCATGCGGCCGACTTTTCCAAGGAAACGGCCAGCTCGGCGGTCTGATACGCCTGGCGCTCGCGCTTCTCGACGATCATGGTGCCGGAGCCGGCGTTCGTGAAGATTTCCCGAAGAAGAGCCCCGGGCTTCAGACCGTTGATGATGTGCGTGCGGCGCACGCCGCCTTGGAGCGCGCGGATGCAGGCGTCGGCCTTCGGCAGCATGCCGCCGGTGAGCTTGCCCGCCTTCTTGAACGCCTCGACCTCCTCCACGTCCGTGTAGGACACGAGGCTGGACGGGTTGCCGACGTCCTCGAGCAGCCCCTCGGTGTCGGTGACCACGACGAGCTTCTCGGCCTTGAGCGCGCGCGCGACGGCTTCCGCGATGGAGTCCGCGTTGATGTTGAGGATCACGCCCTCGGGATCGCAGCCGAGGCAGGAGATCACCGGGGTCATGCCCGCGTCGAGCAGGTTCAAGAGCATCTTGGGATCGACGGACTCGATGTCGCCGACGAAGCCGAAGTCGACCTCGACCGGCGGCTCGCCCGGGTTTTTCTCCATCGTCTTCTTCGGGCGCTTGCGCGCGACGATGAGCCCGCCGTCCACGCCCGACACGCCGACCGCCGGCGTGTGGTGCGCGCGGAACGAGGACAGGATGTCGATGTTGAGCGTGCCCGCGTAGGTCATCTTCGCGACCTCGAGCATCTGCGCGTCGGTGATGCGCCGGCCCGCGACGAACTCGGACTCGAGGCCGAGCTTGCGCGCGAGCTCGGTGGCCTGGTTGCCGCCGCCGTGCACGAGCACCACGCGGATGCCGACCTGCTGGAGCAGGGACACGTCCTCGACCAAGGCGTCGAGGGTCTCGCGGCGTCCGACGACGCGGCCGCCGACCTTCACGACGAAAATCTTCCCCTTGTACATGCGGATGTAGGGAATGGCCTGCTTGAGCATGATCGGCGTGTCGGTCACGGTTTTCTCCTGGATGTTTTGGCGTTCGGGGCGAGCAGGTGCAGCAAAACGGCTTTGGCGGCGTGCAGGCGGTTCTCCGCCTCGTCGATCACGACGGACCACGGCCCGTCGAGCACGGCGTCCGCGACGACGACGTTGCGGCGCACGGGCAGGCAGTGCATGAAGAGGGCGGAGTCGGTCCGCTTCATCTTCGCGGGCGTCACGATCCACTTCGCGCGGAAGTCCGCGTCGTCGGACGGCGGCTTGCCGTAGTCTTGAATCGAGCCCCACGACTTCGCGTAGACGACGTGCTGGCCGTCGTAGGCCGCTGGAACGTCGTCGGTCACGACCAGCTTCGCGCCGGCGCGCGCGCAGTCGGTCTTCACGCGCTTCATCACCTCGGGGTCGAGGTCGTAACCGTTGGGCCGCGCGATCGTGACGTTCATGCCGGCCATCGCCGCCATCTCGACGGCGGAGTTCGGCACGGCCATGGGGAGAGCTCTGATGTGCGGCGCCCAGGTCAGCAGGAAGTTCTTGCCCTGCGGCTCCATGCGCTCTTGAATGGTGACGAGATCCGCGAGGGCCTGGCACGGATGCCCCGACGCGGACTCCAGATTGATCACCGGCACGGTCGAGTATTTGCGGAACGCGGCGAGCGCCCCCTCGGCCTTGTCCTCTTCCCAGTTCTTGCCCGCCGGGAAGGAGCGCAGGCCGAGCGCCGCGCAGAAACGTCCGAGCACCGGCACGGCTTCCTTCAAATGCTCGGCCGCCGCGCCGTCCATGACCGCGCCCTCGACGGACTCCATGCCCCACGTCCCGCCGCCTCCGGCCCCCAGGCTCAAAGTGATCGGATGGCCGCCGAGCGAGGCGGTCGCGACCTCGCTGGACACCTGCGTGCGCAGGGACGGGTTCATGAAGCAGAACGCGAGGCTCTTGCCCGCGAGCGGCGCGCCTCTCGGCGCCTTCTTCTTGAGAGCGCGCGCGGACGCGGCGAGCGCGAGGAGCTCGTCCGGCGAAAAATCTTTGAGGTGAGTGAAATGTCGAAGAGCGCTCATCTGCCTTTCGCGATCATCAGTGTCACCGGTGCCGGTCCCTTCAGCGCGCGGCCGCCGTCTCCGCGGCGAAAATCTCGGCGAGCGCGTTTCGCAAGGCTTCGACCTCGGCCGGACCGATCGTCAGCGGCGGCAGGAGGCGGATCACGTTCGGGTCGTCGGCGCCGCCGACGAGGATGCGGCGCTTGAGCAACTCCTGGCGCGCGGCCTTCGACGGGCGGTCGAGCACGAGGCCGAGCAGGAGGCCTTTGCCGCGGATCTCCTTGATCTGCGGGAAGTCGAAGGTCTTGCGAATCAGGGCTTCCATCGCGGCCGCGTTCTCCCAGAGCTTGCGCGCCGAGATCGCGTTCACGGTGGCGGTGATCGCCGCGGAGGCGAGCGGACCGCCGCCGAACGTGGAGCCGAGCTCGCCGGGCTTGACCTTTTTCGAGACCTCGGGAACGGCGAGAACCGCGCCGGCCGGGACGCCGGAGGCGAGGGACTTCGCGAACGTCTGCAGGTGCGGCCTCACGCCCCACGCGTGCCGCGCCGAGCGCGCGCCGACGCGTCCCAGTCCGGTCTGCACCTCGTCGAAGATCAGCAGCGTTCCGTGGCGCTCGCACAGCGCGAGCAGTCCCTGGAGATATTCGACCGTCGCGGTCGTGGCGCCCTGCACGCTCTGGATCGGCTCCAGCAGGAACGCGGCCGCGCCCGGGATTTGGGCCGCGGCGGCGTCCAGGTCGCCGAACGCGGCGTGGACGATGTCCGCGCCGAGTCCGGGCAGGCCCTTGCGGTATTTGTAGCCGGTCGCGGCGATCGCGGCGGCGGTGCGGCCGTGGAAGCCGCCTTCGGCGGCGACCACTTTGGCGCGGCCGGTCACCGAGCGCGCGATGCGCAGGGCGTTTTCGTTGGCCTCCGCGCCGGAGTTGCAGAAAAAGACCTGGGAGCCGGGCTCGCCGCAGAACTCGACCAAGGCCTTCGCGGCCTCGGCGCGCGCGCGCAGGTAGACCAAGTTCGAGTAGAACAGCAATTCGCGCGACTGGCGCGAGAGCGCGTCCGCGACTTCCGCCGGCGAGTGGCCGAGCGCCGCCACCGCGTGGCCGCCGTAGAGGTCGAGGTACTCGTTGCCCGCGTCGTCCCAGACCTTGCAGCCCGCGCCGCGCGCGAGCACGAAGGGGAACTTCTCGTACGTGGGGAGGACGTACGCGTCCTCCTGCGCCTTCCAGTCGATCGGCGCGCTCACGGGTAGTGCCCCGCGAACGCGAGGCCTTCGGCCTCGTCCCAGCCCATCATGACGTTGAGGTTCTGCACGGCCTGCCCCGACGCGCCCTTGACCAGGTTGTCGATGGCGGAGATCACGCCGATGCGGCCGTCCTGCACCGCGACGAACACGTCGCAGTGGTTGCTGCCGTTGACGGCGTTCAGCGACGGCGGCTCGGGGACCAGGCGCACGAAGGAGCTTCCCTTATATGCGTCTTGATAGAGGCCGAGGACCTTTTTCTCGGTCCAGCCTTTGGGCAGCTCCATCTGCGCCACCGCGTAGATGCCGCGCGCGAACGGTCCGGAAATCGGGATCAAGGACAGCTTCAGCGCGGACTTCCCGCCTCCGAGCGTATTGAGAATCTGCTCGACCTCGGGCACGTGCTGGTGCACGAACGGCTTGTACGCGCGCAGGTTCGCGTGGCGCGTGGGGTGGTGCGTGATCACCGACGGCGACGCGCCGGAGCCCGAGGAGCCGGTCACCGCGGTGACGGAGACGACGCCGTGCGCGCCGCCCTGGGCGAGCGGCCCGAGGGCCAGCGCGGTCGCGGTCGCGAAGCAGCCCGGGTTGGCGACCCAGCGCGCTTTCGCGATCTCGGCGCGGTTGAGCTCGACGAGGCCGTACGCGAACTTTTCGAGCAGCGCGGGGGCCTTGTGCTCGCGCGTGTACCAGCGCGGGTAGAGGCTCGCGTCCTTCAGGCGGAAGTCGCCGGAGAGATCAATGAGGCGCAGGCGAGGACCGGTCTCGGCGAGGATCGCGGGGACGTTGGCCATCGCGTCGCCGTGGCCGCCGGCGAGAAACACGCAGTCGAGCTTCGTGTAGTCGAGCTTGCGGGTGAACGCGAGCGCGGTGCGGCCGCGCAGATTGGGGTGCGCCATGAACACGGGCTGGCCCGGGTACGTCGACGAGGTCGCGGCGGCGATCTCGACTTTCGGGTGGCCGAGCAGCAGGCGGATCAGCTCGCCGCCGGTAAAGCCCGCGCCGCCTTCGATTCCGATGCGGATTTTTTTCATGACTTGCGGCCTCCGAAGAGCTTCGACTCGACGAACGCGCCGAGCCGGTCGTAGTCGATGCGCGCGTTGATGGCGGCCACGCCCATCTGGTTCTCGATGAATTGGGAGCCGACCGCGTTGTCGGTGGCGGGCCCGGTGATGACGTCGACGCGGCGCTTGAAGCGGTTCTTGAACAGCTCGACCGCGCCCCACGCGGCGACGGGGTCGTTGGCCGCGAGCACGTGGACGGTGCCGGCGTCCATGAGCTGGTCGTCGTGCAGAATTTCCTGCACGCCGTATTCGCCCAAGATGCCGTCGCCGAGCTCGATGACGAGCGCGTCGGGCTCCTGTTTATTGAGGGCGTTGATGAGGCCCTTCGCGACGGGCACGGAGACCTCGCCGGACGTGGACACCACGCCCGCGTCGTTGAACGAGAGGCTGCTGATCGCGCCGCGGTCGACCATGCTGAGCGTGTCGCGCAGCAAGGAGACGCCGGTGAGCTTGGCGCCGCACACGCGCCAGCCTTTGCGCGCGAGGAAGCGGATGATCTCGCCGCAGGCGAGCGTCTTGCCCGCGTTCATGCACGTGCCCGCGACGTAGACGATCGGCGCGGACGTTTCGAGCGTCTCCGCCCACGGCACGGCGCCCGTCTTGATCGACGCGGGCACGCCCACGCGCTCGCCGAGATGGGGGAAGTGCAGGACCTGGCCCAGCACCTCGGCCTGCAGCGGCTTGCCGAGCTCGATGTTGACCGACGTGCACTTGCCGATCACGCCGCCCAAGTTCAGCACGTCGAGCCGGTCGCCGACCTTGACCTGGTCGGGCACCACGCCCGCGTAGCCGCGCAGCGCGCGCCGCGAGCCGAGAACGGCGGCGATGATGTCGCCGTCGTTGAGGCCGATCATGCGGCCGTGCACGTCCTCGACCTGATTATAGACGGACTTCGTGCCGTGAATGCGCACGGCCAGCACCTGGCCTTCTTTGGCGGGGATCTCCTCGCCGAGGAGCACCTCGCGCGGCACGCGCGCGTTGCGCGTGACCGACGCGATCTTGTCGAGGGTGACTTTCATGCCGCGACCTTTTCGGCGCGCGCCCGCGCCGCCAAAGTCATCGGCAGAGCGTGGAGCTTCGCGAAGCCCGCGGCTTCGGCGCCGCTCCACAGCCGCGTCGTCTCGCCGTAAGTGGCGGCGCCGGCCACCATGCTGAACGGGCTCTTCACACCCGTGACGTCGAAATGTCCGGCGCGCAGGCGCAGGCGCGCCTCGCCGGTGACGGTGGCCTGGCTCGAGCGGATCAGCGCTTCAATATCGCGCATGACGGGATCGAAGTACAGGCCCTCGTGCAGCATCTGGCCGTAGAACTCGCCGAGCTGACTCTTCCAAAACACCTGCCAGCGCGTGAGCACGAGCTTCTCGAGCTCCTGGTGCGCGGCGATGAGCATCAGCGGCGCGGGGGCCTCGAACGCGATGCGGCCCTTGATGCCGAGGATGGTGTCGCCCATGTGGATGCCGCGGCCGACCGCGTACATGCGGCCGAGCGCATGAAGGGCCTGAACCAGCGAGACCCCGTCCATCATCTTGCCGTCGAGGGAGACCGGCGTTCCCTTGTCGAAGCCGACGACGACGTCCTGGCCCTTCTCGGGCGCCTTCTCCGCCGCGGAGGGAAACGCCGAGTCCGGCACCTCGCTCCACGGATCGTGCGTGGCGCCGCCGCCGACGGTCGTGCCCCACAGGCCGGCGTTGACGGAGTAGGAGACGGTCTTCGCGGGCACGGGCACGCCGAACTTCGCGAGGTAGTCGGTCTCCTGCTGACGCGACCAGCCGAGGTCGCGGATCGGCGTGTGGACCTTAACATTAGGAAGCAGCACTTGGAACACCGCGTCGAAGCGGACCTGATCGTTGCCCGCCCCAGTGGAGCCGTGCGAGACGCCGTCCGCGCCGACCTCGCGCGCGACGCGCGCGACGACCTCGGCCTGCAGGACGCGCTCGGCGGAGACGGAGAGCGGGTACACGCGGCCGCGCAGGACGTTGCCTTGAATCAGGGGAACCGCGAAGCGCGAGAACACTTCCGCGCGCCCGTCGATGGTGCGGTGCTCGAGCGCGCCGAGGGACTTCGCGCGCGCCTCGATCGCCTTGATCTCCTCGGGAGTGAAGCCGCCGGTGTCGACGGTGACGGTCAGCACGTCCGCGTTCAATTCCTTCTGCAGCCAAAGAACGCAGAACGTGGTGTCCAGCCCGCCGCTGAAGGCGAGAACGATTTTGGGCTTCTTCATGTTGCTTGGGCCATCCTTGTTTCGAGGAATTCGATGAGCTTCTTCTGCGCGGCGCCCGACTCCGACGCCACGAAAACGGTGTCGTCTCCGGCGAGCGTCCCGACGAGGCCCGCGATCGTGAGCCCGTCGAGCACGAGGCCCACGCGCGGCGCGGTGCCCGCGTCGCAGCGCACGACCGTGAGGTTCGTTCCGGCCGCGGAGACCTTCTTAACAAACGTCCTCAAAGGCATCTCGGGATCGTGCGCTCCGTTCTCCGCGCTCGCGGCCTTGTACGCGCCGCCGGCCTTCACGAGCCCGAGTTCGGCCACGTCGCGCGAAATGGAGACCTGCGTCGCCTCGATGCCGCGCTTCTTGAGCGCGCGCACGAGCTCGTTCTGCGTGCCGATGGACTCCTGTGAAACGGCCTCGAGTATGGCGGACTGGCGGGCCGCCTTGCCGTCCTTGAGTGAATATTTATTCATCAACATGAATAATTATACATATTGGCGCGCAGACGTCAAGCGGATAGTTCGCCGATAGGTCATTCTCGCCTACGCGCGTGAGGAACGCGTGACGTCCGCGTCAGGACGGCGTGCGCGCCGCGGCGGCGCGCGCGACGCGCGCGCGCAGCGCGCCCTGCGGGCGCAGCGTCACGGTCGGCTCGGGAACCACGGAGTCGGGCTCGACGATCTCGACGCGGTGATTCTGGACGACGGAGGCGAGGATGATCTGCGCCTCCATCATCGCGAACGCGTTGCCGATGCACTGGCGCGGGCCGCCGCCGAACGGGAAATACGCGAAGCGCGGGAGCGCGTCGGCGCCGCCGTCCAGGAAGCGCTCGGGGTCGAAGCGTTCCGGGTCCTTCCAATATTTGGGATGTCGGTGGACGACGTAAGGGCTCGCCAGCACGACCGTGTCTTGGGGGATCGCGACGCCGGCGAGAACGTCGTCGGCCTCGGCGCGGCGCGACATGATCCAGGCCGGAGGGTAGAGGCGCATCGCCTCCTTGATCACGGCGAGCGCGTAGGGCATTTTCGGGAGATCGGCGAGCGCCGGCGCGCGCCCGCCGAGCGCGGCCGCGGCCTCGCGGCGCAGGCGCGCGTCGACGTCCGGGTGCTGCGAGAGGAGGAAGAAGGTCCAGTTCAGCGCGTTGGCCGTCGTCTCGAAGCCGGCGAGGAACAAGGTCATGACCTCGTCGCGCAATTGACGGTCGTTCATCGCCTCGCCGGTGTCCTCGTCGCGCGCGGCCATGAGCATGGAGAGCAAGTCGTCCGTGCCGGGCTCGGCGCGGCGGCGCGCGATCAGGCCGTAGACCACGCGGTCGAGCTCCGCGTTCGCGGCGGCGAGCGCGCGGTTGTCGGCCGTGGGCAAAAAAGAAAAGAGCGAGGCGACGGGGTTGGCGATGCCGCGGCGGAACTGGCCGAGGCGGACGGCGAGCGCGCGGCCGACCGTCTCGGTCTCCGCGCGCGCGTCGAAGCCGAACAGGGTCGCGCTCACGATGCGCAGCGTGAGCGCCGTGTGCTCGGCCGCGAGGTCGAACGTCTCGCCTTTCTCCACAAGAGGCTTCCAGCGCTCGAGCATTTCCGCCGCCGCGTCGGACATCGTCGCCGCGAAGCCGGCGAGACGCTCGCGATGAAACGCCGGCTGGGTCATGCGCCGCTGGCGGAGCCAGAAAGAGCCTTCGCTGGTCAGCAGGCCCTCGCCCAGGAACAGGCGCAGGCGGTCCTGGCCGGGCGTGCGCTTCGAGTAGCGGCGATGACTCTCGACGAGCACGCGCTCGATCGCGTCGGCGTCGCTGACCAGGTGCAGGGTGCGGTGCAGGATGCGCATCTCGACGACGTCGCCGTGCTCGCGCCGGGCGCGGGAGAAAAGCCCGAGCGGATCGCGCTGCCACTCGCGCAGGGAGCCGAGAAGAAAGCCTCCGTCGATGCGCGGAGCGCGGCGGGCGGCGATTTCGGTCATGCGGCGATTCTACCAGTTAGCGCGTGAAGCGCCAGTCCTTCGCGGTGAACGGACGCTCGACCGGGGCGTCGAGCGCCGTCACGGCGTCGGCCGCGCGGCAGAACGTCCGCGGCTTTCCCGCGCTCGCGGCGACCGCCGCCCACGCGGCGGCGCGCATCTCGGGAGCGACCGCGCGCGTGGCGACGATCTTCTTGTAGAGATAGTAGCTCGGCCGCGGCGCGCGGCGCAGGTCGTGCGCGCGGTCCACGGCGACGAGGCCGAACTTCGGGCAGTAGCCGTCCGACCACTCCATGTTGTCGGCGAGAGTCCAGTAGAAATAGCCGCCGACCGGGACGCCGTCCGCGCGCGCGCGAGCGAGCGCGGCCAGGTGCTCGAGCAGATACGCGGGGCGCAGCACGTCGCTCGCGTCCGCGATGCCGTTCTCGGTGACGAGGATCGGGGTCTCCGGGAACCGCCGATGCGCTTCCTTCAATAGGAGGTAGAGACCGTCGGGAAAGATCGCGCGCCCGGAATCGGAATATTCTTCGGCAGGGTCGAGGTCGAGGCGGCCGCCTTTGATCCATTCCGCGCCGTAGTAGTTCATCCCGAGGAAGTCCATGCGGCCGCGGATCCGCTCGGGGAAGCGCCAGTTCATCAGCCGTCCCGTCGCCCACGCGGCGAGCCGGTCGAACACGCTCCGGCCCGTGTAGAAGGCCATGTTGTGCGCGAGGCCCAGCTTGATGCCCGGGTATTTCGCGTGCGCCCAATCGTACAACTCGTTGTGCGCGTCGCTCATGCGGTCCATCGCGCGCACCGTCTCCCCGCGGAGCGGCCCCAGCGCGAACAGCGACGAGAACGGCCGCCGGCCGCCCGGCGGCCACAGGCCGTTCGAGTAGGCGAGCGGCGCGAAGACGTTGGCCTCGTTGAACGTGACCCAGTAGTCGACGTCGGGCGCGAATTCGTCGATCATGCGGCGAGCGAACTCCTGGTAGTCGTCCTTCATGCCTTCCCGCAGCCAGCCGCCGCGCTCCTGCGCCCACCGCGGCACCGAGTGGTGCATCAAGGTCAGCATCACGCGCATATGCCGCGCCTTCACGAGCCGGAGCAGGCGGCGATAGCGCGCGATCGCCTTCGGGTCGAACTCGTGGGCCTTCGGTTCGACGCGGCCCCAGTCGACGCCGAGCCGGTAGAATTGGACTCCCGTCCCCGCGGCCAGATCGAGCTCGGTCTCGGGATGGGACCAGAAATCCAGACGCCGCTCCGCCTGCGGCGTATTGAGGAAGCCCGCGATGCGGCCCTGGCGTCCCCAGTCCATCCAAATGTCGTCGAGATGGTCCTCGACGTGACCGGGCGCCGTCGCGAGCCCGAAGAAGAACGGCGGGTCGAAGCGGTCCTGCGCGCCCGCCGTCCCCGCGCCCGCCCAAAAAACGAACGAATAAAACACAGAGACACAGAGAACGGAAGGAGAGAGACGAACGACGTGTCGTGGTTTTTCTCTCCGTTCGTTCTCGACGTCTCTGTGTTTCATCCGTTCATCGGCCGTCGTGGGGCTCACGCGCCGGGGATGCCGGCGGGCGGGTGGGGGACGACCTTGCGGAACTTCGGAAGAGCTTCGCCCCAATTCTCCAGCAGGCGCCGCGCGCGCGGGCTCTCGGTCAATTCGGCATGGCGCGCGACGAGGCGGCGCAGGGATTCCGCCTCGGCGGCGTCGCTCACGCGCTCGAGCGAGATCAACTCCAGGTTCGCGCGTCCGGCGAGAGCGTCCGCGTCGTCGTAAACGTAAGCGAGGCCGCCGCTCATGCCCGCGGCGAAATTGTGTCCGACGGGGCCGAGGATCACGACCGTGCCGCGCGTCATGTACTCGCAGCCGTGGTCGCCGACGCCCTCGACGACGGCGACGGCGCCCGAGTTGCGCACCGCGAAGCGCTCGCCGGCGAGGCCCGCGGCGTAGAGCTCCCCGCCGGTCGCGCCGTACAGGCAGGTGTTGCCGAGGATCGCGTTCTCGTCCCAGGCGAACGTCTCCTCGGGGCGCGGCCGCACGACGAGCTCGCCGCCGGACATGCCCTTGCCGACGTAGTCGTTGGCCTCGCCGAGGAGGCGCAGGCGCACGCCGCCGACGAGGAACGCGCCGAAGCTCTGGCCGGAACTGCCGACGAAGGTCAGGTCGATCGTTCCGGGCTCGAGAGGCGCTGAGTTGCCGCGCAGATACGCGATCTGCCCGGACAGGTAGGTGCCGATGTCCCGGTTCGCGTTCGTGGTCTTGTAGCGGCCCGTCAGGTGCTTGGACTTGCCGATGATCACGTCGCGCGCCTCGAGCACGATCGCCTCGTCGAGCGTGCCCTCGTTGCCGAAGCGCGCGTTGCGCTCTCGCGTGTGGCGGCGCTCGGTCTGGCCCGAGGGGTCGGGGTCGTGCAGGACGCCGGAGAGGTTGATGAGCCGCGTCTTCGGGTTCTCCGGATCGTCGATCTGCTCCAAGAGATCGACGCGGCCGATCACCTCGTCGAGCGAGCGCGCGCCGAGGCGCGCGAGCAGGCCGCGGACCTCGGCGGCGACCGCGTCGAAGAAGGCGATCACGTTCTCGGGCTTTCCTTTGTACTTCGCGCGCAGGTCCTCGCGCTGGGTCGCGACGCCGACGGGGCACGTGTTCAGGTGGCAGACGCGGAACATGGCGCAGCCGGCCGCGACGAGCGCCGCGGTGCCGAAATTGAACTCCTCCGCGCCGAGCAGGGCCGCGACGACGATGTCGCGCCCCGTCTTCATGCCGCCGTCGGCGCGCAGGACCACGCGGCTGCGCAGGCCGTTCATCATCAGCACCTGGTGCGCCTCGGCCACGCCGAGCGTCCAGTCCGAGCCCGCGTTCTTGATGGAGCCCAGCGGCGACGCGCCGGTGCCGCCCTCGTGGCCGGAGATCAGGATCACGTCCGCGTAGGCCTTCGCCACGCCGGCCGCCACAGTGCCCACGCCCGACGACGCGACGAGCTTCACGCACACCTTCGCGCGCGGGTTGACCTCCTTCAGGTCGAAGATCAGCTGGGCGAGGTCCTCGATCGAGTAGATGTCGTGGTGCGGCGGCGGGGAGATCAACGTGCTGCCCATCACGCTGTAGCGCAGGCGCGCGATGAGCGGCGTGACTTTCTTTCCGGGAAGCTGGCCGCCCTCGCCGGGCTTGGCGCCCTGCGCGATCTTGATTTCCATTTCGCGCGCGTTCGCCAGATACTCGGCGGTGACGCCGAAGCGGCCGGAGGCGACCTGCTTGATCGCGGAGTTCGCGCTGTCGCCGTTCTCGCGCGCGACGAAGCGCGCGGGGTCCTCGCCGCCTTCGCCGGAGTTCGACTTGCCGCCGATGCGGTTCATCGCGATCGCCAAGGTCTCGTGGACCTCGGGCGAGAGCGAGCCGAGCGACATGCCCGCGGTCGTGAAGCGGCGGCGGACGTCCTCGGCGGGCTCGACGGCGTCGAGCGGAACGCCTTTCTCGGGGAAGCGGAGCTTGAGCAGGTCCTTGAGCGTGATCGGCGCGTGCTCGTCGGCGGTCTTCGAGAACTCCGCGAAGCCGGCCGCATCGCCGGCGCGCACGAACGCGTGCATGCGCGCGACGGTCTTGGGGTTCCAGCCGTGCTGCTCGCCGCCGCCTTTCGCGACGCGGTAGTAGCCCTCGGAGTGGAGCCCCGCGCCGACCCGCTCGCCGCCGCGCGGATAGGCGCGCGCGTGGCGCGCGAGCGCCTCCTCGGCGATCTGCCGATAGCCGATGCCGCCGATCGGCGAGGGCGTGCCGGTGAAGCAGTCCTCGACGACCTTGTTGCCCACGCCGAGCGCCTCGAACATCTGCGCGCCGCGGTAGCTCAGCAAGGTGCAGATGCCCATCTTGGCCATGACCTTGAGCAGCCCGGCTTCGATGGCGCGCTGGTAATTGAGCTCGGCCTGCACCGGAGCCATGGGCGCCGCGGTCCTGCCGGCGGCCGCGAGTTCGCGCACCGTCGCGAGCGCGAGGTAGGGATTCACGGCGGCCGCACCGAAGGCGATGAGGCAGGCGATGTGGTGCGTCTCGCGCGCCTCGCCGGTCTCGGCGATGAGGTCGCACTTGAGGCGCAGGCCCGAGCGGATCAATTGCTGCTGGACCGCGCCCATCGCGAGCAGCATGGGCATCGCGGCCTTGCCTTCGCCGACGCCGCGGTCGCAGAGCACGATCACGCGGGCGCCGTCGTTCTCGACCGCGGCCTGCGCGCGCCGCGCGAGGTCCTTGAGCGCGGGCTCGAGCGCCGCGGGATCGGCGGCGTCGAACAGCGCGTCGAAGCGCGCGACGCGGCCGCGCAGGAACTCGATTTCCGGCAGGGCCGCGATTTCATGGTCGAGCAGGACCGGCGTGTCCAGATCGATGAGCCCGTCCATCTGCGGGTCCTTCTCGAACAAGTTCAAGCGGCCGCCGATGCCGGACGCGACGGACATCACCGACTTCTCGCGAATCGAGTCGATCGGCGGATTGGTGACCTGCGCGAAGAGCTGCTTGAAGTACTGATAGAGGAGGCGCGGGCGGCGCGAGAGCACGGCGAGCGGCGCGTCGTCGCCCATCGAGCCTTCGGGCTCGCGGCCCTCGGCGAGCGGCGTCATCACGAGCTCGATCTCGTCGGCGTCGTAGCCGAACGCGCGCTGCAGGGGGAGCAGCGACGCTGCGGGAGGCGGGACGGCGGCGCCGTGCGCGTCGGCGAACTCGCGCAGGTTGGCGAGGTGCCCCTCGCTCCAGCGCCGGTAGCGCGGGTCCTCGGTGAGCTCGGCCTTGATGTCTTCGTCGCCGAGCACGCGTCCTCGTTCGAGGTCCACGGCGAGCATGCGCCCGGGAGCGAGGCGTCCGGCCTTCACGATGCGTCCCGGCATGTCGGCGACGACGCCGGCCTCCGAGCCGAACACCACGCAGCCGTCGTCGTAGATCTTGTAGCGCGCCGGGCGCAGGCCGTTGCGGTCGAGCGTCGCGGCCACGACGCGGCCGTCGGAGAACACGAGCGCGGCCGGGCCGTCCCACGGCTCCATGAGGTGGGAGTGATAGCGATAAAACGCGCGCGCTTCCGCCGAGAGCGTCGCGTCCTTCTCCCACGCCATCGGCGCCATCATCAGCATCGCGTGAAGAGGAGAGCGCCCGCCGAGCGTCAGCGCCTGGAGCACGTTGTCGAAGCTCGCGGAGTCCGACATGCCGGGCTGGACGATCGGGTGCAGGTCCGCGAAGCGCGAGCCCCAGACGCCGCCGGCCATCGAGCGCTCGCGCGCGTGCATGCGCACGCGGTTGCCGCGGATCGTGTTGATCTCCCCGTTGTGGGCGAGCAGGCGGAACGGCTGCGCGAGATTCCAGGTGGGGAAGGTGTTGGTCGAGTAGCGCTGGTGGAACACGGCGAGCGCGGTCGTGTAGTCCGGCGAACGCAGGTCGGGGAAGAAGCGGCGCACCTGCGGCGCATTGAGGAGGCCCTTGTAGACGATCGTGCGGGAGGAGAAGCTGCACACGTAGAACCCGTCGAGCCGCGCCTCCGCGCAGCGGCGCTCGGCGACCTTCTGCGCGAGGTAGAGCTTGCGCTCGAACTCGTCGTCGGGAATCGCTTCGATGCGCGCCGCGAGCGCCTGCGCGATCGGCGGCATCGAATCGACGGCCTTGCGCCCGAGGATCGACACGTCGACGGGCACCTCGCGCCAGGCGACGAACGCGAGCCCCTCTTCCTTGACCGCCTCGATCACGATCTTGCGCGCCTGCGCTTGGGCCGATTCGCCGCCCCGCGGGAGGAAGATCATGCCGACGCCGAGGTCGCGGTCCGCGGGCGCGGACTTCTTCAGACCTTCGAGATGCGCGCGCAAAAGCGCGTACGGGAGCTGGGTCAGCACGCCGGCGCCGTCGCCGGTCACCGCGTCCGCGTCGATCGCGCCGCGGTGCGCGAGGCATTTCAAGCCCGTCAGCGCGTGCTCGAGCACGTCGTGCGTGCGCGCGCCGCTCATCTGCGCGACGAAGCCGACGCCGCAGGCGTCGTGTTCGAACGAGGGGTCGTAGAGCGGGGAGGGGCGGAGCGTGCTCAGAAAATTCTTCCGCGGTTATTTTACCAAAGCCGGACGCGCCCGCCAGCAGTCGGCGGCGTGATCGTCGACGAGCCCGCAAGCCTGCATGAACGCGTAGCAGATCGTGGTGCCGACGAAGCGGAAGCCGCGCGTCTTCAAATCCGTGCTCAGCGCGTCGGACTCCACGGTGCTGGCGCGGAGGTCCTTTCTCTCGCGCGGCCGTCCGACGAGCGTCTTGCCGCCGACGAAGCCCCAGACGTAGCGATCGAAGCTGCCGAACTCCTTCTGCACGTCGAGGAACGCGCGCGCGTTCGTCACGGTCGAATCGATCTTGAGCCGATTGCGCACGATCCCTTCATCCTTCATCAGCGCGGCCCGGCGCCTCGCGTCGAAGCGCGCGACGCGCCGCGGATCGAAGCCGGCGAACGCGCGGCGGTAATTCTCGCGTTTCTTTAAGATCGTGATCCACGACAGCCCGGCCTGCGCGCCCTCGAGGATCAGGAACTCGAAGAGCGCGCGGTCGTCGTGCACGGGCCGGCCCCACTCCTGGTCGTGGTAGCGGACGTAGAGCGGATCGACGCCGGCCCACCAGCAGCGCGGCTTGCCGTCCTCATGGGCGTCGACGACCAATTTCATGCGGCGTTCTCTTTCTCTCTGAGTTCCGGTCGACAAAGAAAAAGCCGATCCCTCTCACGTCCCGAGGAACCGGCTCTTCTCTTTTGAAAAAACTGGCGGGGCCAACGGGATTCGAACCCGTGATCTCCGCCTTGACAGGGCGGCGTGTTAGGCCAGCTACACCATGACCCCAGCGGCGAAAGTATATCACATTCGTCGTGCGCCGCCAAATTCTACCGCGTCTGTGCGTCCCAAGTTACTCAAGAGCGTCGCCATCTTCGTCGTTCTTTTTCAGGGCTTGTGCCGTATGTTTACGGAACAGGCAGTCTTCGAGTCCGCTATTTATGCAGGCTCTGGTGTCGTGCTCGTTCGGGAGATTCGGAGTTTCGTTTAAATGGTGGTATGTTTTTGCCTAAGTCGGGTAGATTTCGGATGATGTTTGTTGTCGTGGTGCTTTTGGTGTTGCGTGTATCAGCATTGACCTGGTTGCCGTTTAGGTGTATCATATAGCATATCATCTGATATATCAGATGATATTCTATATGGTACGACATCACACACCTCCTCGCTTACCGATTGCTCTGGACCATAATCTGTTTTCGCGCGAGCTATCCAAGGCTGTCTATGCCCTCGGGCTACTCGAAGGCTCTCAAAAAAATCTTCATAATCCGACACTTTTGGTGTCGCCTCTGACTGCAAAAGAAGCCGAAGTCAGCTCAAAAATCGAAGGGACGCAGAGTAACGCTGCAGACATTTTCGTCTATGAGGCGAGTGGTGAATCTCGACATAAGGACACGGCCGAAGTAGTCAACTATCGCCGTGCGATCCTGGCGGCGCAGGACTCGATCGAGGGTGAGAGAAAGATTACGGCCCATTCGATCAAGGCGCTGCATTCGATTTTGCTGAAGAACGTCCGGCACCGAGGAAAGGTCGGAGAGTTTCGCACGGATAAGGTCTGGATCGCAGAAAAGTACGGCGATCCCATTGAAAAAGCACTCTACATCCCTCCAGAGGCGGCGCATATCTCTGGTTACATTGAAAATCTAATTGAGTATATTAGCTCGGATACTGATGATGCACTTATTCAAGCGGGGGTAGCCCATTACCAGTTTGAAGCGGTCCACCCTTTCGATGATGGCAATGGTCGTATGGGGCGACTCTTAATCCCATTGTTGCTGTATCAAAAGAAAAGAATCACGTCCCCCATTATTTATCTCAGCGGTTATTTTGAAGCACACCGGGATGAGTATATCCAGACGCTCCATGGGGTCGATCAGACCGGGCAGTTGGAACCCTGGCTGAAGTTTTTCTTTGTGGCGGTCGTCGAGCAGGCGGCAAAGACGCAGAAGCTCATTGGGGACATTAACGGGCTCCATGACAGCTTGAAAAAATCCTTTGGGCTTATCAAATCACCTTACGCCACGCGGCTTATCGATTACATTTTCGCGAGCCCCGTCTTTACGATTCCTGGGGCAGTTTCGGCGCTCGGTGCCAGTCGTTTGACCTGCATTCGACTCCTCAAGAAGCTCGTGGAAGATCGAATCGTGACTCGGATGAAGGCGCGTCGTGGGCATGCGATGCTTTACTCCTTTGACCCGCTCATCGATTTACTCGATCAGAGCTGAGACATCGGTGACGGTATCGGAGATGTCCCCGGCTACTCGCGTCGTCAACTGGAACCTGCTAAACTCCGACGAGAACGGGCCGTTAGCTCAGCGGTAGAGCGTCCGCCTTACACGCGGCAGGTCGCAGGTTCGATCCCTGCACGGCCCACGCTTTGACGAAATGGGAAAGGGCTACTCGCCTTTTTTCTTCGGAGCCGGGGGCAGGGACTTGCGCAGCTCTTCGAGGCGCGTCGTGGTCTCGGCGAGGTGCTGCTCGATCGACGCGAGATATTTCTTCGCGTAGCGGCCCTGGATGTCGTCGGGCTTGTAGTAGGGGATCTCGAACTTCAGGTTTTCGCGCGTCTGCTCGAGACCCGCGAGCATGCGCTCGAGGTACTCCGCCAGCTTGACCGGATCGGTGGGCTCCACGGCTCCATTGTCCCTTATCGCGCGCCCGTCGTCAAATTGTTACATCGTCGACGGGAGTTTCGTGGTACAATGAAGACAGGTTCGAAAGAGCCCGGCCGCTCGAAAAGCGGTACGACGTACGTAGAAGAGGATAAAAAGACACATGCCGACCGGAAAAGTGAAGTGGTTCAACGACCAGAAGGGGTTCGGCTTCATCACCCCTGACGACGGTTCCAAGGATTTGTTCGCGCATCACACGGCGATCCAGGGCGAGGGCTTCAAGTCTCTCGCCGAGAACCAGGCTGTGGAGTTCGACGTCGAGGAGTCCCCGAAGGGACCCCGCGCCGGCAACATCCGCAAGCTCTAAGCCTGGCCTAGAGAACGTCGTAAACGGAGGGCTCGCCGAAAGGCGGGCCCTCTTCTTTTTGGGGTTAGGGGATGTAGGCGGGCTCGCCGAGCTCGTAGCGCGCGCCCAGGTTGGCGGTGCGCTCGGCGCGGCGCAGGGATTTGCGCAGGGCGGAGAGGCTCAACGTCTTGCCGAGGCGGACCGTGACCACCGCCCGGCCGGACTCGAAGTCGACCGTCGCCTTCTCCACGGAGGGAAGCTTCGCCCATTCCGCGGCGATCGCGCGCGCGCAGACCACGCACAGCATGCCCTTCATCGGTATGCCGTAGCGGCCGGCGGGAAGCTCCGTGACCGAGGCCCGCGCGGGCGGACCGTCCTCGGTCCGCGCGACCGCGGCGGGGAGCGCGAGCGCCGCGGCGGCCAGAACGGCGGCGGCGAGTTTTCCCATGCGCTCCAAGCATAGCAGGCGCTCTCGCGGGCGTCCAGAGGATTTGATAGGATGCCCGCCGTGGACCTCTTCGGCCGCGCCGCTTGGGTGATGTTCGCGGTCGGCGCCCTTCCCACCGGCCTCGCGGGCTGGTGGATCGGCAGCCGGCTGGGGACGACCTCGCCCGTCGCGCTCGCGCTCGTGGCGCTCGCGTCCGCGCTCGCGTCGCTCGCGGGCTCGCTCCTCGCCTGGCGCTGGTTCGTCGCCCCGCTGCGCGAGCTCGAGCGCGGCCTCGAGCGCTGGACGCGCGGCGACCTCGCGACGCCGCTCGACGAGACGAAGATGGCGGGCTGGCGCCGCCTCGCGCTGCAGTTCGGCCGCGCGCAGGGCGACCTGAGCGCGGCGCTCGAGGAGGCGAAGGCCGAGCTCGCGCGCGAGCGCACGCGCCTGCAGACTTTGATCGAGAAGATCCCCGACGCGCTGATCATGACGAACATGCGCGGCGACGTGCAGTTCCTCAACGCGCCCGCGATGCCGCTGCTCGGCGCCAAGCCCGAGGACGTGCGCGCGGGCGGCCGCGCGCTCTTCTCGCCGCTGCAGCCCGAGCGCTGGCGCATGGAAGTCCAGGATATCTTGAAGAAGCACACGCTCGGCCAGTTCTTCGAGCGAGTGGCGCCCGACGAGACCGTGCTCACCTATCGCAGCTTCGTGACCATGTTCAACGACGCGGCGAGCGGCGACTTCGGCGTGCTCGTGACCTTGCGCGACGTGACGGCGGAGCGCCGCCTCGACGCGCTGAAGGAAGAGTTTTTCCAGTCCGCCGCGCACGACCTGCGCGCGCCGCTGTTCGCGATCCAGGGCTACCTGCGCCTGCTGCGCAAGTCGATGGTGCCCGACGAGAGGCAGGCCAGCTACTTCGAGGCGATCGAGCAGTCGAGCGACAAGCTGACTCTCTTCGTCAAGGACGCGCTCGACGCCGCGCGCATCGAGAACGGCCACCTGCGCCTGACGCCCGCGCCCGTCGACGCGACCGCGCTCGTGCGCCGCACCCAGCGCCTGTTCCAGCCGCTCGCCGACGAGCGCGGCATCGAGCTCGCGGTCAAGCTCGCCGACAATCTGCCGAAGACGTTTCACGCCGATGAGCGCCTCGTCGAGCGCCTGCTCCACAACCTCGTCGGCAACGCGCTGAAGTTCACGCCGCGCGGCGGCCACGTGGCCGTGCACGCGGGCACCTGGGGCGACCAGCTCGAGCTCGCCGTCGAGGACGACGGTCCCGGGATCCCCGAATCTCAGCGCGCGCTCGTTTTTGAAAAATTCCGCCAGCTCGAGGGAGGCTCGCCGAAATCCGGCTTCGGCCTGGGCCTCTCGATCTGCGCCAAAATCGTCAAGCTGCACCACGGAGTCATCTGGGTCGAGGCCGGAAAGATCCAGGGCTCCCGCTTCATCGCGCGCCTGCCTCTTGCGCACGGCGCCAAGGAGACCGTCTGACATGAAAACCGCCCGCATCGCCGCCTTCCCCGTTTTCGCCGACTCGTTCCTGCCCTCGGGCCTTCTCGCCGACGCGGCCGCCGTGGTCGTCGCGAGCCTGTTCGTGGCCGTCTGCGCGCAGATCGAGCTTCACCTGCCGTTCACGCCGGTGCCGATCTCCGGGGGGACGCTCGGCGTCCTGTACGTCGGAACCCTTCTCGGTTCGCGGCGCGGCGCCGCCGCCGTCGGATTGTACCTGCTCGAGGGCGCGGCCGGGCTCCCGGTGTTTTCCGGCGGAGCGGCGGGCTTTCTTCACTTCGTCGGGCCGACGGGCGGCTACCTGCTCGGCTTCCCGGCCGGCGCGTTCGTCGCGGGTCTGCTCGCCGAGCGCGGCTGGGATCGGACGCCCGTGCGCGCGTTCGCGACAATGCTGATCGCCAGCGCGCCGATCTTCGCGCTGGGCCTTCTCGGCCTCTCGCGCTTCGTCCCGGCGCGCGCCTTGCTCTCCGCGGGCCTGTGGCCGTTCGTGCCCGGGGATTTGATCAAGGCCGCCGCTTCCGCGGGCCTCCTGCCGTTCGGCTGGAAGCTGATCGGACGCCGCGCTTCGCGTTAAATAATCGTTTTGTTGCGCGATTCCGCTTCGGGGTTGACAGACCTAGAGCGGTCCGCTACACTTAGCCCGATCTCGGGGTCGTTTATTCCCGCGCATTATTAATGAAAAAGAAGGGATTGCTCATCGACGCCGCGCTCGGCCTGGTCCTCACGGGCATCGTCGCTCTGGGCTATTCCTCGAGTCCGTCGACGCTTCTCGGCTCGACGCTCGCCGGCCTCGAATTCCGGACCTACGACCTGCGCTCGTCTTTGCGCAAGGTGTTGAGCGCCCCCGAAGAGATCGTCGTCGTGGCCATCGACGACGATTCGATCGCCCAGATCGGCCGCTGGCCGTGGCCGCGCTCGCGCTTCGCCGCCGCGCTCGATAAGATTTCCCAGCAGCATCCGCGCGTGATCGGCCTGGACATCCTCTACACGGAGCCCGAACGCGACCCGGGCCTGGCCGAGATCAAGCGCCTGCAGGACCAGTTCGCCGCGTACGTCGCCGACAAGAGGATCGTCGTCAAGCGCGGCGTCGACTTCAACGCCGAGTTCTCGTCCTCGACCGCGGCGCTGGACTCCGACTCGCGGCTGATCGCGTCGATCAAAGGCGCGGGCAACGTGATCCTGCCGCTGTTCTTCGTCCCGAACCCTTCCGGCGAAAAGCCCGTGGCTCTGCCGCCCGAGGTGACGAGCTCGGGCATCCGCGCTTCCGTGCCGCAGGGCTCGGTCCCCGTGGAAGACAAGGCGGTCGCGCCGCTGGCCGCGTACGCCGCCGCCTCCGCGGGGGTCGCGCAGTCGGCGCTGATTCCGGAATCCGACGGCGTGGTCCGCCGCGACGCCCCGCTGATTCAATACGACGGCCTGCTGTATCCGTCGTTCGCCCTGCGCCTGGCGATGAACTATATGGGCGTCAAGCCCGCGGACGTCAAGTTCGTCCCCGGCGTCTCGCTCAGCGGGGGCCGCTTGAAGGTGCCGGTCGACTCCGAGGGTCTGATGGCGATCACGTTCCTCGGCGTGCCGGGCGAGAAGACGATCAAGCGCGTCTCCTTCCAGCAGGTCGTCGGCGGCACGCTCGCGGCGGACTATTTCAAGGACAAGCTCGTCATCGTCGGCCCGACGGCGGCCGGCGTCGGCAACAGCCACGCGACCGCTCTGGCCCCGAGCGTCACGGACATCGAGATCGCGGCCGAGGCCGCGGAGAACATCCTGCACTCCCGGTTCCTCGTGCGCCCCGATTGGGCGGAGAAGGCCGAGTGGGGGATGATCGCGGCGATCGGCGTCTTCCTGATGCTGCTCCTGCCGCGACTGCGCGCGTTCTGGGGCCTGATCGCGAGTCTCGTCCTCTCGATCGCGATCGTCGTCGGCGGCACCTACTATTTCCTGCTCGGAGAGTGGATCAAGATCGCGGCTCCGCTGGCGCTTCTGCTCGTCGGCTACCTCGTGATCGTCTCGCGGCAGTTCCTGCTGACCGAAAAGGGCAAGGAGCTCGTCGAGGCGTCGGCGATCGAGACGAACAAGATGCTCGGCCTCTCGTTCCAGGGCCAGGGCATGCTCGACCTCGCGTTCGAGAAGTTCCGCCTCTGCCCTCTCGACGGCGCGATGAAGGAGCTTCTCTACAACCTCGCGCTCGACTTCGAGCGCAAGCGCATGTACTCGAAGGCCGCGGCCGTGCTCGAGCACATCGTCGCCGAGGACGCGGGCTACAAGGACGCGCAGAAGAAGATCGAGACTTTGAAGGCCGCCTCCGAGGGCGCGGTCTTCGGCTCGGTGGGCGGGCGCAAGGACGCGACGGCCCTGCTGACCTCGACGGGCGGCGCGAAGCCGACGCTCGGCCGCTACGAGATCGAGAAGGAGTTGGGTCGCGGCGCCATGGGCGTCGTCTACCTCGGCCGCGATCCGAAGATCAACCGCCAGGTCGCGATCAAGACCATGATGCTCGAGGAGGCGGAGGGCGGCGGCTCCAAGGAGGTCAAGGAGCGGTTCTTCCGCGAGGCCGAGTCCGCGGGCACGCTCAATCACCCGAACATCGTGCGCATCTTCGACGCGGGCGAGGAGAACGACGTCGCCTACATCGCGATGGAGCTCCTCGACGGCCAGGACCTCACGCGCTACGGCGTGAAGGACAACCTGCTCCCGGTCGACAAGGTCTTGGAGTACGTCGCGACCGTGGCCGACGCGCTCGATTACGCCCACCGCCAAGGCATCGTGCACCGCGACATCAAGCCCGCGAACGTGATGCTGCTCAAGGACGGCAGCATCCGCGTCGCGGACTTCGGCATCGCGCGCATCACCGCCTCGTCGAAGACCGCGAGCGGCACGGTCATGGGCACGCCGTCGTACATGAGCCCCGAGCAGGTCGCCGGCCGCAAGGTCGACGGGCGCTCGGACCTGTTCTCCCTGACCGTCGCCTTGTATGAGCTCTTGACCGGCGAGAAGCCGTTCAAGGGCGGCGACGGCATCGGCACTTTGCTGTTTCAGATCGCGAACGACCCGCATCCCGACATCCGCACGATCCGCGGCGACCTGCCGCCCGCGCTGAAGGGCATCATCGACAAGGGGCTCGCGAAGAATCCCGCCCAGCGCTATCAACGCGGCGCGGACCTCGCGACGGCCCTGCGCTCGGTGCTGGCCGAGAGCAAGGCGGGCTCGCTCGAGACCGTGCTGCCGTCGGCCCCGATCGAGGAGCGCGTCGCCCCGACGTACGTCCCGCCGCCGGAGCGCACCGAGGAACGCACCGCGCCGGTCGGTGCGGCCCCGATCGCGGGCTACGAGCCCGACGGCGCCGCTCAGGTCCCGGTCGAAGAGGTCCCGCTCGAAGAGGTGCCGGCCGAAGCGCCGGCCTCCGACGAGGTCCTGCCCGAGCCGCAATCGGACGAGACCCTCACGATGACGGGCGAAGAGGCGGCGGCCTACGCGGCGCCGCAGTCGGAAGCCGACGGGAGCTACGCCGAGACGGCGGCCGAGGACACGGCGGAGAACGACACGAGCAAGACGATCACCATGCCGGTGCCCGCGGGCGCGGCCACGGAAGAGACCGCCGCTTTCGAGCCCGTCGAGCCCGCCGAAGGCGGCATGCGCATCGAACTGGGCGCGCGCGCGGGCATCGGCGGCGACGATCCGCCTCCTCCGCCGCCGCCCGCCGAATCGGCGCCGGCCTTCGATGCCGACGCGACGGTCCGCATGCCGCCCTCGAAGGGGGGCGCGTGAAGGGCGCCGCCGCCGCGGTGAGCATCTTCGGGGGAACCGACCCCGGCTGCGTGCGCATCAACAACGAGGACAATTTCGCGTTCGACGCCGAGCTCGGCCTGCTGATCGTCGCCGACGGCATGGGCGGCCACAACTCGGGCGAGGTGGCGGCGGAGATCGCGACGAAGACCATCCTCGACTTCGCCAAGCAAGGCTCGAAGCTCAAGCCCGAGGGCGTCTCCAGCGGCCTGACCCTGCGCGGCCAGCAGCTCGAGTTCTTCGTCAAGACCGCGAACACGGTGATCTACGAGAAGGGCCGCCAGTTCCCGAAGGACGCGGGTATGGGCACGACCGTCGTCGCGGCGCTCGTCGACTCCCGCACTTTGACGGTCGCGCACGTCGGCGACAGCCGGCTGTACCTGTGGCGGCGCGGCGATCTGGCCCAGCTCACGCAGGACCACTCGCTCGTCGGGGAGCAGGTCCGCCGCGGCCAGATCACGGCCGACGAAGCCGTGCGCTCCAATCTGCAGAACATCCTGACCCGGGCGCTCGGCGCGGAGGCCGAGGTCCAGGTCGACGTTTCGGAGCATCCGCTGCTGGCGGGGGACGTCGTTTTGCTCGCGACCGACGGGCTGTCCAAGATGGTGCCGGACGCCGAAGTGAGCCGCATCATCGCGGCGGATCCGGACCCGAAGAAGATCGTCGAGACTCTGATCGCCAAGGCCCGCGGGGCCGGCGGCGTCGACAACGTGACCGTGGTGGCCGCGCGCATATCCGAAGACGGCGCGGCCGGCGGAGTCAAAGGTTTCGTCTCGCGCCTGTTCGGGCGATGACGCCGAGAAGGAGAAAGAGATGCCGAAGCTGCTTCTGAAGTTCAACGCCGCGGTGATCAAAGAGATCCCGTTCGACAAGGACGCGATCAGCGTCGGGCGCAAACCCGACAACGATATCGTCGTCGACAATCCGGCGATCTCCGGTCATCACTGCAAGATCGCGAAGAACGGGGACGCCTACGTCCTCGAGGACCTCGATTCCACGAACGGCACCTACGTCAACGAGAAGCGCGTGCAGAAGGCGGATCTCAAGAACAACGACGTGATCGGCATCGCGAAGCACGCGCTCGTCTTCATCGCCGAGCCCGCGCCGAAGCTGACGCCCGCGCCGGAGTCCAAGCCCGCGGAGGCCGACGCGACGATGATGATCAGCCCCACGAAGCAGGCCGAAATGGTCGCGGCCTCCTCGGCCGGGAGCGCGAAGACCGGCGAGAAGCAGAAGGTCGGCTGGCTGCGCGTGCTCAAGGGCGTCGCCGGCGAGCCCGAGTACGAGCTCAAGGGCATGTCCACCTACATCGGCAAGTCCGACCGCGTGCACGTGCCGATCAAGGGCACCGGCCTCTTCGGCTCCGCACCCGAGGTCGCCGCCTCCATCCACCGCAAGCCCGAGGGCTACGTGCTCGTCGCCGTCGCCGACGGCTACCCGGTCGTCAACGGCTCGAAGATCTCCGGCTCCATCGTCTTGAAGGAAGGCGACCTCATCGACTGCGGCGCCACGACGATGCAGTTCGACATCCGCGAATCGGCGTCCTGACGCGCCGGTCCCAGATCCCGGCGGGCCCGTTGGTCCGCCGCGACCGGGCCTCTTGCCGAGCCCTGCCTTCCCCGTCCGTCCCTGCCGCGCGCGCGCGATCCGCGTTATCATGCGTCCATGTCCGGCTCCTGGCGGCTTGCCGCGGCGTTCTCTCTGCTGCTCGCCGTTTCCGCGGGCGCGGAAGAGGGCGCCTACCTGACCCTCGTGAGCATGGGGCGCGCCGCGGCGACCGATCGCGGCCCGGACCCGGGCGCGCCGCCGACCGACGCCGCGCGCCGCGAGGCGCCGACCTCGTCCGCGCCGAGCGCGGCGGCCGCGACGGGCGGCGCGTACGCGCCCCCGGCCGAGTCCCCGCTGGACGCCGACGTCGTCGCGGCGGAGAACGGCGCTCCGGGCCGGCGCCGCTGGCTGCGCGCGGTCGCGGTCCTCTCGCCCGCGCGGCGCCGCGCCTCTTCGTTCGCCGCGCCGGACGTCTCCTCCGCGACGGCGCGCGCCTTCCGGGCGCCGCCCTCCGCCGACGCGGCCGTTCGCGCCGGCGCGCGCCGCGGCCTGGCCGAGCTCCTCTCGGTCTGCGCCGCTCCGCTCGAGCCGTAAGATTCGTCAGAGCGCCGCGCGCGTCGATTCGTTGACCCAAATCAATTGAATCGGACCGACCTCCGGCGGTAGAATAGCCGAAAGCGGCACCGTTGCCGCCGTCGTCCCCAGCCTGGAGACCTTTATGAGCGACTCCGCCGCGCCGACCAAGCCCTCCATTCCGATCGAGGAGATCGAATCCGCCGTCATCCGCTTCGCCGGAGACTCCGGCGACGGAATCCAGTTGACCGGCATGCAGTTCACCACCACCACCGCCTTCGCCGGCAACGACCTCTCCACCTTGCCCGACTTCCCCGCCGAGATCCGCGCCCCCGTGGGCACGACCGCCGGCGTGTCCGGCTTCCAGATCCAGTTCTCCTCGCGCCAGGTGCTGACCCCCGGCGACGCGCCCGACGTGTTCGTCGCGATGAACCCGGCGGCGCTCAAGGCCAACGTCAAGGATGTGAAGAAGGGCGGACTGGTCATCGTCAACAAGGACACCTTCAACGCGGCGAACCTCAAGAAGGCGGGCTACGACGCGAACCCGCTCGAGAACGGCTCGCTCTCCGACTTCCGCGTGATCCCCGTCGAGCTCGGCCGCCTGACGCGCAACGCGCTCGACGGCATGGGCCTCACAGCGACGGAGACCGAGCGCTGCAAGAACTTCTTCGCGCTCGGCATGATGTACTGGCTCTACGACCGTCCGATGGAGTCCACGCTCAAGTGGATCGAGACGAAGTTCAAGAAGAACCCGAAGTACGTCGAGGCGAACCACAAGGCGCTCCACGCCGGCAACGCCTACGCTGAAACCGCGGAGATCTTCGGCCATCACTTCCGCGTGCGCAAAGCGCCGATCACCCCCGGCGTCTACCGCAACATCACCGGCAACGAGGCGACCGCGCTCGGCATGATCGCGGCCTCGCAGGTCTCGGGCCTGCCGCTGTGGTACGGTTCGTATCCGATCACGCCGGCCTCCGACGTCCTGCATGAGCTGTCGAAAAACAAGAACTTCGGCGTGAAGACCTTCCAGGCCGAGGACGAGATCGCCGCGATCGGCAGCGCGATCGGCGCGTCGTTCGCGGGCATGCTCGCGACGACCGGCACGTCGGGTCCCGGCGTGGCGCTCAAGAGCGAGGCGATCGGCCTCGCGGTCATGACCGAGCTCCCGCTCGTGATCCTCAACGTCCAGCGCGGCGGTCCTTCGACCGGCCTGCCGACGAAGACCGAGCAGGCGGACCTGCTCCAGGCGCTCTACGGCCGCAACGGCGAGTGCCCCGTGGTCGTGGTCGCCGCGGCGACGCCCGGCGACTGCTTCACGATGGCCTACGAGGCCTGCCGCCTCGCGGTCAAGTACATGACGCCCGTCTTCCTGCTCACCGACGGCTACCTGGCCAACGGCTCCGAGCCGTGGCTGATCCCGGACGCTTCGAAGCTGGAAAAGTTCGAAAAGGGCGCTCCCTCCGCCGCGGCGGACTTCAAGCTCTACAAGCGCGACCCCGAGACGATGGCGCGCGAGTGGGTGAAGCCCGGCGTGAAGGGCTACGAGCATCGCCTCGGCGGCATCGAGAAGATGGACGTGACGGGCAACATCTCCTACGACCCCGACAATCACGAGCGCATGGTGCGCCTGCGCGCGGCGAAGGTCAACAAGGTGGCCCAGGATATCCCCGCGCTCGAGGTCCTCGGCGAGAAGAAGGGCAAGGTCTTGGTCGTCGGCTGGGGCGGCACGTACGGCGCGATCACCGCGGCGGTCCAGAACATGCAGAAGGCGGGCAAGTCGGTCTCGGCGGTGCATCTGCGCCACCTGAACCCGCTGCCGCCGGACCTCGGCGACATCATGGCGGGCTTCGAGCATGTGCTCGTGCCGGAGCTCAACATGGGCCAGCTGCTCAAGGTCCTGCGCGCGAAGTATCTCGTTCCGGCGACCGGCCTCAACAAGATCAAGGGCCAGCCGTTCAAGGTGTCCGAAGTCGAAGCCGCCATCGAGGCGGCGCTGAAGGGGGACAACTAAAATGTCCGACATGAAAGACGAGCTCGAGACGCTGCCGGCCTCCGGTCCGATGCAGACGGCCAAGGACTTCAAGTCCGACCAGATGGTCCGCTGGTGCCCCGGCTGCGGCGACTTCGCGATCCTCGCGACCGTGCAGAAGGTGATGCCGACCCTCGGCATCCCGCGCGAGAACTTCGTGTTCGTCTCCGGCATCGGTTGCTCCTCGCGCTTCCCGTACTACATGAACACGTACGGCTTCCACTCGATCCACGGCCGAGCGCCGACGGTGGCGACCGGCGTCAAGTGCGCGAACCCGGACCTTCAGGTGTGGGTCGTCACCGGCGACGGAGACGGCCTGTCCATCGGCGGCAACCACCTCATTCACGCCCTGCGCCGCAACGTCGACCTGAAGATTCTCCTGTTCAACAACCGCATCTACGGCCTCACCAAGGGCCAGTACTCGCCGACGTCCGAGATCGGCAAGAAGACGAAGTCCTCGCCGATGGGCACGATCGACGCGCCGCTCAATCCCATCGCGGTGGCGCTCGCCTCCGAGGCCAGCTTCGTCGCGCGCGCGGTCGACACCGACCTGCCGTTCCTGACGGACGTGCTCACGAAGGCCGCCCACCACAAGGGCTCGGTGTTCATCGAGATTTTCCAGAACTGCATCGTCTTCAACGACGGCGCGTTCGACTCGGTCACGGCGAAGGACGTGCGCGACGAGAAGACGCTCAAGCTCGCTCACGGCGCGCCGATGATCTTCGGCAAGAACCGGGACAAGGGCCTGCGCCAGAAGGGCTTCGACGTCGAGGTCGTGACGTTCGATCCGGCGGCTCCGCCTCAGGACCTGCTCATCCACGACGAGAAGGCGCCGGCACAGCTGGCCTACGCTCTCGCGCACATGGGCGAGCCGGTCGTGCAGGGCGTGTTCCGCTCCGTCGAGCGGCCGACGCTCGACGAGCTGATGACGAGCCAGCTCGACCGCGCGCGCAGCGAGAAGCCGGCCGATCTGCAGAAGCTGCTCCGCGGTCCGGAGACCTGGACCGTCGCCTAAATCAAAGGGGAACGCGATGAAACTTCTCGAGCACGAAGCCAAAGAGATCCTGAAGGCCCGCGGCCTGGCCGTGCCGCCGAACGGCGGCGTCATTTCCAAGCCCGCCCAGGTCGCCGCGGCGATCAAGCGCGCGGGCAAGGCGCCGTGGGTGCTGAAGGCCCAGGTGCTCGCCGGCGGCCGCGGCAAGGCCGGCGGCATCAAGCTCGCGAAGACGCCGAAGGAAGCGCTGGCGCTCGCGAAGCAGATGATCGGCATGGACCTGATCACGCACCAGACCCACGGCCAGGCGCTGAAGGTGAAGGAGCTCTTGATCGAGGGCGGCGTCAAGATCGAGCGCGAGCTCTACTTCTCCGTCGTCATGGACCGCAAGGCGGCGGCGCCCACGATCATCGCGTCGGCCCAGGGCGGCATGGAGATCGAGACGCTCGCCGCCGAGCACCCCGAGGCGCTCATCCGCATGAGCGTGGATCCGAACGTCGGCCTGCGGGACTTCGCGGCCCGGCGCCTCGCGTTCGCGCTGAACATCCCGGCGGACCGCGTCGGCGAGTTCTGCAAGACCGCGAAGGTCCTGGTCAAGGCGTTCATCGACCTCGACTGCTCGATGCTCGAGATCAATCCTCTGATCCTCACGCCGAAGGGCGTGATGGCCCTCGACGCGAAGGTCACGACGGACGGCAACGCGGCCTTCCGCCACCCCGAGCTCGCGAAGCTCAAGGACCACGAGGCGTCGGCTCTGGAGCTCGAGGCGAAGGCCGCCGACATCTCCTACGTCGGCCTCGACGGCAGCATCGGCTGCATGGTCAACGGCGCGGGCCTGGCGATGGGCACGATGGACACGATCGCGCTCGCCGGCGGCAGCCCGGCGAACTTCCTCGACGTCGGCGGCGGCGCCAACGAGGAGCGCGTGACCAAGGCGCTCAAGATCATCATGAAGGACAAGAAGGTCAAGGCCATCCTGATCAACATCTTCGGCGGCATCGTGAAATGCGACATGATCGCGGCCGGCGTGGTCGCGGCGCTCAAGAAGATCAAGCTCAAGGTCCCGCTCGTCGTGCGCCTGCAGGGCACGAACGTGGAGGCGGGCAAGAAGATCCTGGCCGACTCGGGCCTGCCGATCATCTCGGCCGACGAACTGTGGGACGCGGCCCAGAAGGCCGTGTCTGCGGCGAAGGGGAACTAAAATGTCCATCATTCTCGACAAGAACTCGAAGATCGTCGTTCAGGGCTTCACCGGCTCGCAGGGCACCTTCCACGCGAAGCAGTGCATCGAGTACGGCACCCAGATCGTGGCGGGCGTGACGCCCGGCCGGGGCGGCCAGACGCACCTCGATCGGCCCGTGTTCAACACCGTGCACGACGCCGTGCGCAACACGGGCGCCTTCGTCTCCCTGATCTTCGTGCCCGCCCCGTTCGCCGCGGACTCCATCATGGAGGCCGTCGACGCGGGCTGCGCCACGATCATCGCGATCACGGAAGGCATTCCCGTCCTCGACATGGCGCGCGTCAAGCGCTACATCGAGCAGCAGACCCGCCAGGGCCGCGAGCTGACGTTGGTGGGACCGAACTGCCCCGGCGTGATCACGCCCGGCCAGTGCAAGGCCGGCATCATGCCCGGCTTCATCCACAAGCCGGGCCCCATCGGCGTCGTCTCGCGCTCCGGCACGCTCACCTACGAGGCCGTCGACCAGCTCACCAAGCGCGGTCTGGGCCAGTCCACCGTCGTCGGCATCGGCGGCGACCCGATCAACGGCTCCAACTTCACCGACATCCTCGCCAAGTTCGAGGCGGACCCGGAGACCGAGGCCGTGGTCATGATCGGCGAGATCGGCGGCACGGCCGAGGAAGAGGCCGCGCGCTTCTTCAAGGAAAAGATGACGAAGCCGGTGTTCGGCTTCATCGCCGGCAAGGCCGCTCCCGAAGGCCGCACCATGGGCCACGCGGGCGCGATCGTCGAGGGCGGAGCGGGCACGCACGCGTCCAAGGTCGCCGCGATGCGCGCGGCCGGCGTCACCGTCGTCGAGAACCTGTCCGAGATCGGCGAGACCGTCATGCGCTCGCGCAAGCCGCTCGCCGCGTAGGTTCGGCTGCGCAGTCAGGGAGGTCGCATCGGCTCAACGGGAAGCATCGAACCGGAGCTCGAGTCGAACGTCCTGCCGCGGCGTCTGGCGCGCCGGAATTTCCTCGCTTTCTTCTTTGGTTTAGAGCCGTTGGCTCTCTTCGGGGCGGGCCTCGCGGCGGCCGCATTCATTCTGCATGCGAGCGCGCGACGCTTCGAGACGATTCAACACGGCGTTTGCGCGTCGGCGCGGTGGTGAGCGCTTTCGTTCATCCGCGATTTCCCCGGGAGATCGTCGTCTATCGCGCCGCGCCTTGGATCGTTCTCGGACCCGGAACCGCGCCCCCGAGTGATTCGCCGTCCTCTTAACCGAGCGGCCTTGGCGCGCATGCCGCTCATTCGTATTGGAGCCGAGCCCCGACGAGAATTCAATCCGCGGAGCGCCGTGCCAGCGCGCGCAGCGCGTCTCCCGTGAGGCGCTGCACGGTCCAGTCGGACAGGGGCTGGGCGCCGAGCGAGGCGTAGAGCCGGATCGCGCCGCTGTTCCAGTCCAGCACCGACCACTCGAAGCGTCCGCAGCCGCGCTCGACGGCGAGCTTCGCCAGAAACGCGAGCAGGCGTTTGCCGTAGCCCTTGCCGCGCGCTTCGGGAATCACGAACAGGTCTTCGAGATAGAGGCCGGGTCGGCCCAGGAAGGTCGAGTAGTTGTGGAAGAACAGCGCGAAGCCGACGCGCCGAGAGTCCTCCTCGAAAAACACGACCTCCGCGCGCGGCCGCGCTCCGAAGAGCGACTCGCGCAGCAGGTCCTCGGTGGCTTGGACCTCGTGCTCCAGCTTCTCGAATTTCGCGAGGCCCCGGATGAAGCCGAGTATGTCGGGCACGTCCGCCGCGACGGCGAAGACGATCCGGGTTTTCACGCGCGGGGCTAGTGTCCCTGCTGGCTCTGCAGGTATTTCTGAATCTCGGGGTTGTTCGCCGCCCCGGGGGGCAGGTTCATCAACTGCTGGGCGTTCGCGCCCGAAGCCGCGCCGCCTTGCTGGGCGCCGGAAGAACCCGCTCCGGTCGAGCCGAAGCTCGTGAAGCCGCGACCGGGCTGGAGCTTCGGCATCACGAACTGCTTTTTGCTCGACGCGGGCGTCTGCTTCGAGTTGACGGCCGCGGCGGTCGCGGTGGCGGTGGACGCGGCCGTCGCGGCGCCGGCGACGGGCGCCGCGGCAGTTCCCGACGCGCTCGCGGCGGCAGCCGAGGCGGAGGCTCGCGCGGTGAACTCCGGATCGGGCTTGACGAAATCGAGCGAGGAAACCGGCTTGGCGGCGGCGCCGCCGCCGGGCGGCAGGGCCACGACGTTCGGAGTGATCTGGGACGGGATCACCGGACCCTGGCCGTCGTGATGCTCGAACACGTCCGAGGCGCCCTCCGGTCCCGGCACGGGCCGCGTGTCCGCCCAGTGGATGTAGGCGAGCCCCGCGAGCGGCAGGAGAAGGGATGCGGCGCCGCCGGACAAGAGCCAGATCGTCCGCTTGCGGCGATCGTCGGGCGGTGCGGCGCTGTTCGCCTCGGCCATTTTCTGAGTGTACCAGGGGTGACGCTCGTTGTCCAGGGTCGACGGGGGGCGGAAAAGCGAAATACGCGCGAAGCCGCCGGCCGGCCGTTCGACTTGAATTTGTAACAGCAGGCCCTTACACTAGGCGGAGTTGCGGGCGAAGGCCCGCTCAAACCCAGGAGAAAACGCCCCATGGCTCCCGACGACGCCTCTTCCGACGCGCCTGCGCCGCCCCCGGCGCCGCCGAGCTTTTCGGCGCTCCCGCCCGCGGAGCCGAAGGCCGCCGGCGGCGACTATGAGAAGAAGGTCGCCGAGCTCGAGCGCCGCCTCCAGGCCGAGCGCGAGAAAGTTCTCGTCGCCCAGCTGAGGAACGAGGGGGAGAAGGTCACCGCCGCCAAGGTCGAGGTCTCGCTCAAGGAATTGCAGGACCGCCTGCGCCGCGATCGCCGCGATCAAGAACAGGAGGAGGCGAAGCTCAAGCTCGAGAAGAAAGCGGCGGAGCTCGAGTCGCGACTCGCGCAGGAGCGCGAAACGTGGGTCACCACGCTGAAGACCCAGCTCGCCTCGCGCGAGGCCCAGGAGAAGGAGGTCGAGACCCATTTCGCCGTGCGCCTGCAGGAGATGGAGCGGCGCTGGCTGGAAGAGAAGGCGCAGTGGCAGAAGGTCGCGCTGACGAAGGACGAGGAGATCCGCGCTCTGCGCATGCTCGCGGAGAAGCTCAAGGGCGCGGACACGGAGCTCTCGAAGACGGCGGCCGAGAAGAAGGTCTTCGAGGAGCGCGCGAAGCAGGAGAAGGAGGCGCTGGAGGCGCGCGTGCTCGAGCTCTCGCGCGAGCGCGCCGAGGCCCAGGCGAAACTGCAGAACGCGTTCGAGCGCGAGAAGGAGGCCATCCAACTGCGCGCCGACCTGACCTTGTCGCGTCAGCAGGGCGCGCTCGTGCAGGAGCGCCTCGAGCGCGACCTCGCCGGATTGCGCCAGAGCGCGCGCGAGCGCGAGGAGCGCCTGACCTCCGACCTGGAGCGCCTGCAGCGCGACATGGCGACGGTCGCCCAGAGGCTCGACGCCGAGAAGCAGGCGGAACTGCGCCGCGCCGGCGCCGAGCACGAGTCCGAGCTCAAGCGCGTCACGAGCGACCACGAGACGGTCCTCAAGCGCCAGAAGGAGGCCGTCGAGGCGGCGCAAGCCGAGGTTCAGCGCCTGCGCGCGATCGCGGGCGCCTTCGAGCGCCAGTCGGCGACGGCCGCGGCCCAGCTCGGGGAGATGAAGCGCGGCCTCGGCGAGCGCGACGAGGAACTCGCCCGCCGCAAGGCCGAGGCGGAGCGTTCCCAGACCGAGCTGCAGCGCCTGCGTTCGATCGCGGGGGCGCTCGAGCGCCAGGCCGCGTCGTCGCGCGCCCAGCTCGACGAGCTCAAGCGCGCGGCCGCGGACTGGGAGAAGACCCAGGAGCGCTACAAGGCGGAGTTCGTCGTGCTCCAGCGCAAGTGGGTGGAGCGCGAAAAGGAAGTGCGCGCCGAGGCGACGTCGCAGGCCATGACGATGCTGGAGTCGGAGAAGACCCGGCTCAAGGTCATGGCGCAGGACGAGCTCAACCAGCGCGCGGCGAAGATCGCCGAGCAGCTGCGCGCGGAGGGCGAGAGCGAGCTGCGCCGGCTGGAGTCCAAGCTGCGCGCGGACCTCGAGCACGAGGTCGCGGCGCGGCGCCAGGAGCTGCAGAACGAGACCGACGCCTACCGCCTGCAGACCGACGCGGAGCTCATGCGCCTGCGCCGCGAGCTCGCCCAGAAGGACGCGTCGTGGGGCGAGCGCATGCTCGCCAAGGATTCCGAGGTGCTGTCCGCCCGCGCGCGCGCCGACGAGGCGTCCGGACGCCTGTCGCGCGAAGAGGAGGCGCGCCAGGCCGCCGAGCGCCGCATCCTCGACGCGGAGAAAGCCACGGCCGACGTGCGCGAGGAGGTCGGCCGCCTGACTTTCGCGATGCGCGACGCCCAGCGCCGCCTCGGCGAGGCCGAGGCCGTGGTCGCGCGCCTCGAGCGCGAGAAGACGGAGCTCGAGCGCTTGACGTCCGCGCAGGCGGCGCAGGTCCAGGGCGTGCAGGAGGCGCTCGAGGCCGCGCGCGTCCAGCTTGCGCGCGAGACCCAGATCGGCAAGATCGCGCAGAACTCGCGCGAGCAGGCCGAGAAGGCGCTCGTCGTCCAGCGCCAGGAGGTCGCGCGCGCCCTCGCCGTCCAGAAGGCGGAGCTCGAGCGTCTGTCCGCGGAGCGGCTGCAGTCCTCCCGCGAGGAGGCCGCGCGCCTGTCCGCCGAGGTCGCGACATTGCGCCGCGAGCGCGAGCAGGCCGAACGCGCCGCGTCGGAGGCGTTCGAGAAGGCGCGCGCCGAGGTCCGCGTCGAGATCGCCGAGGAGCGCGCCCGCATCGAGCGCGAGATCGCGCGGGCGCGCGCCGCGGCCGAGACGACGCTCAACGAAGAGCGCGCGCGCCTCGCCGAGGAGACGGTGCGCCTGAGGACCGAGGCCGAGGCCGCCCTGCGCGAGGAGCGCGCGCGCATGGAGGCGGACGCGCAGCGCAAGCGTGCGGAGGCCGCGGAACGGGAGCGGTCGGCCGGCGCGGAGCTGGACGCCGCGCGCGCCGAGGCGGAACGCGCGGTGCAGGCCGCGGAGGAGAAGGCCCGCGAGACGGCCGCGCGCGCGTCCGAGCTCGAGTCGCGCGTCGACGCCGCGGAGCGGCGCGCGGCGCAGGCCGAGCAGCAGGCCGCGGCGGCGGCTCAGCAGGCCGCGCAAGCGCAGGCTCAGCTTCAGACGCAGGCGCAGCAGGCGCGCATTCTGGAGTCCGCGCCCGCGGCGCCGGAGGCGGAGGCCGCCGCGCCGGCCCGTTCCGCCTGGATGACGTTCCTGTTCGGAAGCAAGAAGCGGTCCTGACCATATCGGACGCGGCGTCGGCGGAGGCATGGTAGAATAGGCTGAGGCCGACGATGACCTACCTCGACCACAACGCCACCACGCCGGTGCGCCCTGAGGTCGTCGACGCGATGCTCCCCTGGTTGCGCGACGGCTACGGCAATCCGAACTCCGTCTATTCCATCGGCCAGCGCGCGCGCGCGGCCGTGGAGAAGGCGCGCGCCTCGGTCGCCGCGCTGATCGGCGCCGCTGACGCGTCCGAGATCGTCTTCACTTCGTGCGGCTCGGAGTCCGACGTGCTCGCGCTCGCCGGCGGCGCGTGGCAGGCGCTCGACGAATCGAAGGGCGCGCGCCGCCGCGTCGTCACGACGCGCATCGAGCACGACGCGATCCGCGCTCTCGAGTCCCAGCTGCGCCGCCGCGGCTTCGAGATTTCCGAGGCCGGCTGCGGCGCCGACGGAGCGGTGCGCGCGGCGGACCTCGCGGCGCTCATCGACGACGCGACGGCGATCGTCAGCGTGATGCACGCGAACAACGAGACCGGCGTCCTCCAGCCCGTCGCCGAGGCCGCGGCCGCGGCGCGCGAGCGCGGCGCGCTGTCGCACACCGACGCCGTGCAGTCGCTCGGCAAGGTCGAGGTCGACGTGAAGGCGCTCGGCGTCGACCTTCTCGCCCTTTCCGGCCACAAGGTCAACGCCGCGAAGGGCGTGGGCGCGCTGTACGTGCGGCGCGGCGTGCGCCTGTCGCCGGTGGTCACCGGGCATCAGGAGCGCAACCGGCGCGGCGGCACGGAGAACGTCGCGTCGATCGTGGGCCTCGGCCTCGCCTGCGAGCTCGCGCGCCGGGAGCTCTCGGACGCGGCCGCGCACGCGCTCGCTCTGCGCCGTCGCCTCGAGGCCGGCGTCGCGTCCATCCCGGGCTCGCGCCTCAACGGCGCCGCCGCGGCGCGTCTGCCGAACACCGCGCACTTCAGCTTCGAGGGTCTCGACGGGCACCACCTCGTCGTCGCGCTCGACCTCGAGGGGGTGTGCGTGTCGAGCGGTCCCGCGTGCTCGTCGGGCGCTTCGACGCCCTCGCACGTGCTGACCGCGATGGGCGTCGATCCCGCGCTCGCGACCGGCTCGATCCGCGTCTCGGCGGGCTGGGGCACGACGGACGCGGACGTCGACCGTTTTCTGGCGCTCCTGCCCAAGTGCGTCGAGCGCCTGCGCGCGGTCCCGGCGGCGCGATGAGCCGGACCCGGATTTTGGCGGCGATGAGCGGCGGCGTCGACAGCTCGGTCGCCGCGGCGCTCGCCCGCGAGCGCGGCGACGAGGTCGTCGGCGTGACGATGAAGCTGCTCTCGCGCGCGGAGACCGGCTTCGGCTGCTGCGGCTCTCCCGCCGACGTCGACGACGCGCGCCGCGTCTGCGAGAAGATCGGCATCCCGCATTACGTCGTCGACATGGCGGAGCTCTTCGAGTCCAAGGTGATCCGGCCGTTCGTCGAGTCCTACCTCGCGGGTCGCACGCCCAATCCGTGCGTCGAGTGCAACCGCTCGGTCAAGTTCGGCCACCTGCTCGGCCTCGCCGAAGCGTGGGGCTGCGCGCGCGTCGCGACCGGCCACTACGCGCGCGTCCAAGACGGGCGCCTGCTCAAGTCCCTCGATGCGCGCAAGGACCAGACCTATTTCCTGTACGCGCTGACCGAGCGCGAGCTCGCGCGCGTGGAATTTCCGGTGGGCGGCCTCGCCAAGGACGCCGTGCGCGCGAAGGCGCGGGCGCTCGGCCTGAAGACCGCGGACAAGCCCGAGAGCATGGAGACCTGCTTCGTGCCGGCGCGCGACGTGCGCGGCTTCGTCGCCTCGCGCCCCGAGGCGCGCGGCGCCGCCGCTCTGACGGCCGGAGAGATCCGCGACGTCTCGGGCAAGCGGCTCGGCGAGCACGCGGGCGTCGCGTCCTACACGGTCGGACAGCGCAAGGGACTCGGCATCGCGACGGGAGAGCCGCAGTACGTCGTGCGCCTCGAGGCGGAGGAGAACGTCGTCGTGGTCGGCGCGGCCGGAGCGGATTTCTCGGCGGGCTTTTCGGCCGCGGCGGTCAGCTGGACGCGCGGCGTCCCGACGGGCCCGCGCCGCGCGGAGGTCCGCATCCGGCATCGGCACGCGCCCGCTCCCGCGCGGCTCGAGCCGCGTCCCGACGGTTCGGTCGCCGTCCTTTTCGACGCGCCGCAGCGCGCCGTGGCTCCGGGACAGGCCGCGGTTTTCTATGATGGGGAGGAAGTGCTGGGCGGCGGAACCATCGTCAGCGGAGGAGCGCCATGAGATATCTCGGACTCGCGGTCTTGATCGCCGCGTCGGCCGGCTGCGCGGAAATGACGGGCGCCAAGGATATTCCCACGGACATCGACACCAGGTCGGGCGCGGTCGACTCCAGCGCCATGGAGAACGACGCGCGCACGAGCCTGGGGCAGATCGAGACCGCCCTCGCGGCGTACGTGAAGGGGGAGAACGCGATCCCGAACACGCTCGACCAGCTCGTCCCGAAGTATCTCGGCGCGATTCCGCCGCTCGACTTGACGGCGTGCGGCCCGCGCACCGAGGAGGTGCGCAATTACCCTTCCGACTATCTGCTCAACGGCCAGGTCGACGGCTCGCGCATCAGGGCCAAGGGGACGTGGGGCTACGTCCACGACGGCGTGCGCGTCGTCGTCTTCATCGATTGCCGCAAGACGAACTCCAACGGCGTGCCGTGGTATCAGGTGCGCGGCATCTACTGAGACGGACGCGCGTAGAGAAAGACGCGCGCGGAGCCGGGCCCGAGCGGCGTGAAGTAGTCGGCGCTTGAGAGCGCCCGTCCCGAGTTCGGGCCGGGCGGCATGAAGGAGACCTCGGCCTCGATCGGCAGGCGCGTGAACCACTCCCACTCGCCGATCTCGGTCAGCGGCTTTTGCGCCTTGAGCTCGGCCATGCTCCCTTCGTAGGAGTGCAGGCCGGTCCACTCGAGTCCCGCGAACACGCGCTCCGCGGGGACGCCCGCCGCCGTCGAGGCTTCCGCGGCGCGCCAGGCCGCCGCGCTTGCGGCGAGCCAGTCCCACGTCCCGAGCACGGACCACAGCAGGAACGCGCCGGCGAGCGCTGCGCCCGCGCGGCGCGCGCGCGGGCTCAGGCGGCTCGCGCCGGACGCGCGCCAGGCGAGCAGCGCCGCGCCCGGGATCAGCGGCAGGGCGTAGCGGTCGATGCAGCGCGGGCTCAGCAAAGCCGCGCCGACCTGAGCGGCTCCGGCGAAGACGAGCAGGCGCGCGGAGCGCTCGCGCAGACCCGCGGCGAGCTCTCGCGCGCGGCCGAGCCAGCCCAGCGCGCAGGCGAGCGACGCGGCCGTCATGAATTTGAGAAAGAGGGGCGCGCCGAGAAGTCCCGCGGCCTTGAACTCGGGGTCCGAGATCGACAGGGCGCCGAGTCCGTGCGCCGTGATCACGTGGGAAAGAAATGGAAATCCTCCGTCGTAGACGAGCGGCGGCGCGGCGAGCGCCAGCAGAACGGCGGCCGCGCCGGCGGAGGGCTTTTTCGCGCCGGAGTCCACCGTCAGCGCGAGCAGCCAGGGCGACGTGAACAGCGCGAGTTCGAGCGCCATGCCGGCGGCGCGGCGCTCGGCGTCCCAAAGAAAGACGAGCGGCTGAGCGAGATGCTCCCGCGTGGCGCGGCGCACGTAGACCTCGGACGCCCACGTCGGACCGTGCACGTGGGCGAACCACCAGCCGTGGCCGAGGACGGCGAGCGCGACGGGCGTCAGAATCAGCGCCGTGCGCCGCAGGTCGAGGCGGCGCTCGAGCGCGAGGACGGCCAAGGGCGCCATCGGCGTCAGGCCTCCGGTCTGTCGGATCAAATAGGCCCAGGCCGCGGCCGCCCCGCCGGCGAGCCACCAGGCGTCGCGGTCCGTGTCTTGGGCGCGGCGGTAGGCGAGGACCGCGGCCAAGGTCCAGGCCAGGCAGGGGACGTCGGTCATGTCGGTGAAGGACAGCGCGAAGAACAGCGGACAGGCGAGCAGGCCGAAGGACGGCGAGAGCGCCCACGGAGCGTCCGCGCCGCCGCGCGCGGCGAGGCGGTCGAGAGCGACGAGGGCGAGCGCCGCGAGGACCAGGCACGACGCGCGCAGGACCGCGGGCTCAGCGCCGAAGACGGCCGCGAACGCGGCGCCCCAGTGGAGGTGCGCGACGAGCGTGGGCGAGCCGAGATCGAGGACGCGCGTCGAGCCGGTCGCAAGCAGATGCCGCACTTCGAGGAGATAGGTCCAGTCGTCGTCGAGCGCAACCGCGCGGATGAGGCCGAGCAGCGCCGCGGCGGCCGCGAGGACGCCGAGGGTGCGGGTCAGAGGCCGCGTCAGGATGCGCATGGCTCCTCACGCTAGCAAAACGCGCGCCGCGGCGCGCGCCCCGTCAGCGGCGCAGCGCGGCGAGCGGGCCCGAGGCGAGATAGAGGCCGAAGACCGCGGCGGGGATGAAGGAGGAGAGGCCGAGCGCGGCGAGCGGAACGCTCGCCGTCGCGGCGACGGCGGCGGGAGCGAGCAGGCCCTTCGCGCCGCCTTTCTTGAACGCGGGATAGGGCAGACGCGAGACCATCGCGGCGGCGGCGAGCAAGGTGGTCGCGACGGCGACGGCCGGGACCGCCGCCGCGGGCAGGCTCGACAGCGCCAAAGTCAGAGCGACGATCACTCCAGCGCCTCCGGGGATGGGGAGGCCGGTGAAGGAGTCGCTCCTTTTCGCCGGCGCCGCGCCGGAACTCTCCGCGTGGGCGCCGACGTTGAAGCGCGCGAGCCGGTACAGGCCGGCCGCGGCGAAGGCCGCCGCGACGGGAAAGCCCCACCAGCCGAGCGCGGGCAGGAGCGCGGCCTTGAAGATCAGCAGGGCCGGCGCCGCGCCGAAGGACACGACGTCGGCGAGCGAGTCCAGGTCGATGCCGAGCGGGTTGTTCACGCCGAGAGCGCGCGCGGCGCGGCCGTCGAGAGCGTCGAAGACGTTCCCGGCGAGGATCGCGAGCGCGGCCGGGACGAAGTGGCCCTGCGAGGCCAGGAACGCTCCGGCGAGGCCGCTCGCCATGTTCGAGAAGGTCAGCAGGTTCGGGACCGCGACCCTCCAGCTCGACGCGCGCGTCGGGGCGGCGAGCGGCGCGGGCTTGGCCGCGGGCGGCGTCTCGCGCGCGGGAGCGGGGTCGGCGGCCGGGGCGCAGGCGCCCTCGAAGAAGCCGTCGAGCGCGGCGCTGCGCGGGCCCACCGTCGGGGATCGATTTTCGTCGACGAGACGAACTCCAAGCGCGTTTAAATCACCGCTTGCGGCCGCAATCGCCGCGGCGGCGGCAGGGGCCGCCGGGACGGCGGAAACGGGAGCGGCGATCGCGACGGAGGGCGCGGCGAACGCCGCGGCCGAAATCGGGGCGGAGAGCAGCGGCGCGGCGCTCAGCGCCGGGGTGAATCCGGCCGTCGGCGCGAGCGCGGGCGCGGCGAACGTCGGCGCGGGCGCGAGCCGCTCCACGGACGGTAGAGCCTCGACGACGCCGGCGAGGGCCGACGCGGGCGCGGAGACGGCGATGAGGACGGCGAGCGCGCAACGCATTATTGGAATTTTAATAGAAGACGGCCGGACGCCGTCCGGGCCATTGGGGCTTTGCGGCGCGGGCCAACGGGCCCAGCCCTTCGCAGCGGGAGGTCAGGCGTAGCGGCGGCGGAACTCGTCCTCGTCGGCGATCGGGCAAAGTCCGGCCGCGCGGCGCGCGAGATGGGCGCCGAGCCCGGCGCCGAGATAGGCGAGCGCGTGCGCCTCGCGCAAGTACGGATGGCGGCGCAGAAAACGCTTGAGGCCGCGCGCGGGGCGCGGAAACTCCGGGATCGGTCCGACGGGCCGGCCGTCCAAGGTGAAGTCCTGCGTGGTTCCGCGCGTCTCCACGCCGAGCCTGCGGCATGCGGCGTCGACCGCGGCCTCGGCCATGACGCGGTAGTCCGACATCTTGCCTCCGCCGATGGTGAGCAGGCCGGGCAGATTGTCGCGCAGTTCGTGGTCGAACACTTCGAAGTCGCGCGAGAGCAGCTTTTCCGAGCCGGGCTGGCCCAAGATCGGCCGCGAGCCCACGATCGTCGCGTCGGGCTTCTCCGGCCAGTTCGCGAAATACAGGCGCACCGATTTCATCAGATACTCGGTTTCGTCCGGAGTCGTGCGCGTCGCGTCGGGATCGTCGGGGCCCGGAATGTCGGTCGGTCCCACCCAGGTGCCGAGCGGGGAGGGCACGACGAACACGTAGCGGCCGCGGTCGACGGCCTCGACGAGCAGGCCGACGGGAACGAGAGCCGGGTCTTTCCAGATCAGGTGCGTGCCCTTCATGAGGCGCAGGGGCAGGCTCGCGCCGGCGAGCTGGGCGACCCTGTCGACCCATGGCCCCGCGGCGTTGATCACGATCTTCGCGCGCAGGTCGCGCCCGCCCGCGCGCACGCCGACGACGCGGCCGCCCTCGCGCAGGATCGCCTCGGCGGGGGTGCGCAGGAGCGCTTCGGCGCCGGCGCGGCGCGCGGAGTCGAGCGTGCGCGTCGCGAGCGCCTGCGCGTCGACCCACCACTCGTCGAATACGAGCGCGCCGCGCAGGCCCTCGGCCTTGAGCCCGGGCACGACCTTGAGCGTCGCCTCCGGCGTCAGGCGCAGGTGCGGGCGCCCGTACTTCATCGGCTGGAAGCGGTCGTACTCCTCGAGCAAGGTCTCGACCGTCTCGAGGCCGCGCGAGTGGCCGCGGTACACGGGCCAGACGATGGGCAGTCGCTTGAGCAGGTCGCCCGCGGTGCGCACGATGTGCCCCGAGTCCCAGCACGTCGCGTGCGTGGTCAGGCGGTCGTACAAAAGGTAGCGCACGCCGCCGTGGATCAGGTGCGTGGAGGCGGCCGTGGTGGCGCCGCCGGGCTCCGCGCGCTCGACGAGCGCCACCTTGAGCCCGCGCAGCGCCGCGTCGCGCGCGACGCCCGCGCCGGTCACGCCTCCGCCGATCACCACCGCGTCGAAGAGTTCGGGCACGGCCTATTCTAGCAAGGCGGGCACAGGCCGTTCAGGGATAGACGGCTTGGTAGAGGACTTGGATCGCTTCTTGAGTGTTGCCGGCGGTGGTCGAGGTGGGCGCCCAGAACTTGAACCACATGGTGACGGAGCCGCCGGCGGGCACGGCCTGTCCGCTCTGGCCGCCGGAGTAATTGCCGCCGGCCGAGGAGACGGGCGTGTTGGTGATCGCCGTCGTGAAGCTCGCCGAGGCCGGCTGCGCGGAGTTCCACTCGCCCTGCAGGATCGGCGCTTCGACGGCGGAAGAGATCGACAGCACCCACGGACTGCCCGCGGTGATGGTCGAGCCCGAGACGACGAGAGTCAGAGGAAGATTGCCGACGTTCGTGACGACGACGGAACTCGCCGACACGGTCGAGAACTGGATCGTCGAATCGAGACCCATGACGAGCGTCGCGATCGACGGAGAGATCTGAATATTCGCGGAGGAGAGGGAGACGTCGTTGAGCGCGCCGCTCCAGTTGAGGGTGGCCACGCGCAAATACATGGTCGTGCCGGTGTTGAGGCCGGCCACGGCGAGCGTGGAGGCGAGTTCGCTGAACGTGGTCGAGGAATAGACCGTGCCCGAGGCGAAGTTCGTGGTCGAGACTTCGAGCTCGTAGCCCTCGCAGGTCGACGCTTGGGGCGTCGCCGGCAGAGCCGCCCACTTCACGGTGACGCTGCTCGCGGTGATCGAGAGCGGCAGGCCCGTCGCGGCGTTGACGGGATTGGCGAGCGTCACCGTGGTGGCGCCGTTGGAGAGGGAGGACCAGTTGAGCGCCGGGTCCTGGGTCCACAGGTAGAAGTAGTAGGTCGTGTTCGCGTTGAGGCCGGAGACGAACGCGCCTTGCGCGGCGCCGGGAGTCACGCCCGACGTCGTGATGGAGACCTGGGCGTTCGCCGTGGACCAGACGACGCCCGTCGTCAGGCTCGAGTACTGGATCGCGTACTTGCCGGAGAGAGGATTGTAGTTCGCGTCCGACGGCGCGGACCACGACAGCGCCGCGGCGGACGTCGAGAGCGGCGCGGCCGAGAGGCTCGTCACCGCGGAGGGCGCGGAGGTGTCGACGGCGACGCCGGTGCCCGGGTAATAGTTGCGCACGCGCCACTCGTAGAAGTAGGCGGGCGCCGCGGCGTTCGACGCGTCGGCGATGCCGACGTAGAGGTTCGTGTTCGGGACGGCGGCGTTCAGGACGGTCGTCGTCGCGAGCTGGATGCCGCCGAGCGACGGCGGTTTATTGAAGATCGCGTCGTTGAGCTGGGAGCCGGCGATGATGCCCTGCGACCAGTACCAGCCCGCGCCCGCCGCGGGATAGGTCCCGCTGAAGGCGAGCGTCGTGCTCGAGTTCGCGTTCAGATAGGCGACGGACGCCTCGGACGTGGAGTTGCCGCCCCAGCCCAGGCCGAGCGCGTAGTTCGTCAGCGTCCCCGAGCTCGCGCCGCGCGCGGCCAGCATCGCGGAGCGGTTCGTGCCGCGATCGACCCAACCCTCGATCACCATGTTGTCGCCGAGCACGGGCCCGGTGGACCAGGCGACGGTCTCGCCGGTCGCGGGCGTATTCTTCGACGTGAGCGCGATGACCGAGCTCGTCGTCACGCCGTAGGGATTGGCGATGTTGGATGTCGTCAGCGTCCCGCCGTTGGTCAGGCTCAGGTTGTTCGTCGAGCGCCCGTTGTTGTAGTACGGGAACACGTATTGGCCGTTGTCGCCGTTCGTCGAGATGTCGACCGACTCGCCCCAATAGTAGCCGTCGAAGCCGACCGACGTGGAGACGAAGCACTCGTAAATCGTCAGCGTTCCGCCGGGAGAGATCGAGGACGGCAGGTCGACCCAGACGGTGGCCGACGAGGACGCCGGAGTGCAGGAGCCGTTGCCCGCGCCGTTGCAGCCCTCGAGCCAGGCGTTCAGCGGCGTCTGGCACTGGCTGTCCGCGCAGAAGCGGATGTTGCCGAGATCCGCGCGCTCGATCGCCGCGTACGAGGTCGGATTGAGCGTCAGCGCCTGCTGGAACGGGTAAGGCGTGGACGCGGTCGTGGAGCTGTTGGTGATGAGCTGGCCGAAGCAGCTGGCCGGCGGCACGGAGACCGTCGCCGTCGAGATGACGCCGGAAGGCGGGAGCGTGCGCACGCGCCATTGGTAGAAGAACGCGGGCGCGTTAGCGCCGGCCCAGACGCCGAGGCCCATGTACTGGTTCGTCGTGGGCAAGGTCAGGTCGGTCACGGTGATCGTGGACGCCTGCACGCCGCCGAGCTCGGGCTGCTCGCTCCAGACGCTTGCGGTGAGCGAATTCCCGTAGATGGTGGTGTACGACCAGAACCAGCCGTTCTGGCGGGTTCCTCCTCCGGTGCCGAGGTACGTGTTCGTCGTGCCGCTCTCGTACGCGATGCCGAGGAAGGTGCCCGACCAGCCGATGCCCTCGAGGTAGTCCGTCAGCGTCATGTTGCTCGCCCCGCGGTAGGCGAACATGCAGTTCTGGTTGTAGAGCGCGGCGTTGTTCGTGGGGCCGATGTTGATCCAGCCCTCGGCGACGACGTTGTTGCCGCTGATCGGATTGTTGTACCAGGCCACGTTTTCCTGCGAGTTCGTCGTGACGCCGGAGCCGGTGATCGTGATCACGTTCGTCGACACGCCGAGCGGATTGGTCTGCACGCTGTCGGTGATCGAACCGCCGTTGACCATGGTGAAGCTCGCCGTGCTCTGGCCGTTGTTGTAGTACAGGAACACGTTCGAGCCGTTGTCGAACCCGGGCGCGATGTCGATGGACTCGCCCCAGTAGTTCACGTCGAAATCGTTGCTCGTCGCCATGAAGCCGATGTAGATGGTGGAGACGCCGTTCGAGGGGACGACGAGCCCGGTGAGTTTGACCCAGGCCGTGGCCGAACTCACGCTCGGCGTGCAGGGACCGAGACCGACGCCGCCGCAGCCCTCGAGCCAGGCATAGAGCGGCAGGGAGCAAGCCGCGTCCGCGCAGAAGCGCACGTTGCCGAGGTCGGGGGACTCCAAGGACGAGAACAGCGACGGGTTCCACGTCACCGACTGCTGGTACGTCCCGGAGGAGACTTGGTTGTTCTGGATCGCGACGGGGTACGAGGCGACCACCGACAGGGCGCGCGCGCAAACGGCCGCGCACAGGAGCAGCAGCGCGCCCCCGAGCGCGGATCTCAGCCGATGGTTCTGCGGCGACTTTTCGTCGTTCAGAGTGGGCCGGATCTCGATGCGTCCTGCGGCGTCAGAGTCGAGTCGACCGTACAACTATACCCGTCTGGGAGGCGTCCCGCCCTGTCATTTTGGGAATTTATTGCGAACCGCGCCGCTCAGGGATAGACGGCTTGGTAGAGGACTTGGATCGCTTCTTGAGTGTTGCCGGCGGTGGTCGAGGTGGGCGCCCAGAACTTGAACCACATGGTGACGGAACCGCCGGAAGGCACGGCCTGTCCGCTCTGGCCGCCGGAGTAATTTCCGCCGGCCGAGGAGACCGGCGTTCCGGTGATCGCGGTGGCGAAGCTGGAGGACGCCGGCTGAGTCGAGCTCCACTCGCCCTGCAGGACCGGCGCCTCGACGCCCGACGAGACGGACAGAACCCAAGGGCTGCCGGCGGTGATCGTCGAGCCGGACACGACGAGAGTGACCGGGAGATTGCCGACGTTGGTGACGACGATCGAGCTCACCGACACGGTCGAGAATTGAACGTTCGAGTCGAGGCCCATGACGAGGGAGGCGATCGAGGGCGAGATCTGGATGTTCGCTGAGGACAGGAAGACGTAGTTCGGCGTTCCGTTCCAGTTCAAAGTCGCCACGCGCATATACAACGTCGTGCCCGTGTTCAGGCCCGAGACGCTCAGCGTCGACGCGAGGCCGCTGAAAGTGGTCGAGGAGTAGACGGTGCCGGAGGCGAAGTTCGTCGTCGAGACGTCGAGCTCGTAGCCTTCGCAGGTCGCGCTGGACGGCGAGGCCGGCAGGGCGGCCCAGCCTTCGGTGATGCTGCCGCTCGTGATCGCCACGGGCGCGCCGCTGGGGATCGACACGGGATTGGACAGGGTCGGCAGCACGACGACGTTCGAGAACGGCGACAGCATGCCGTCCTCGCTCTGGGCCTGGGCGCGCGCGTAGTACGTCGTGTTCGGGCTCAGGCCCAGAGTCGTGGCCGTCGGTCCCGCGACATAGCCGCTGTTCGAGACGATCGGGCTGAACGTGAGCGAGGTCGACGCCTGCACGTTGTAGGGCAACGCGGCCAGGCCGCTGAGCGAGTCGACGCTTCCGCTGACGCCGTTGGCCTGGAGGCTGAATGTGGTCGGATTGGTCAGCGACGTCACCGTCGGCGCGGTCGGCAGGCTCGAGTCGATGATCACGTAGTACTTGGTCTCGACCACGGCGCCGCCCTGGTTCTGCGCGACGACCTCGATCTGGTTCACCGTCGAGTTCAGGCCGCTGGAGGGCAATACCGAGAAGGCATTCGACTCCAGGGTCTGCGTCGCGGTCGTGCCGTTGGCCCCGGTCAAAGTCGTGCTCGAGACAGGCGCGAAGGCCCAAGTGTTGCCGGAGGTCGACGAGTAGAGCACCTCGTAGGGTTGGTTCACGTGCAGGGCGGCGACCGTGTCGCTGAGGTACTCCAGCGCGATCTGCTGGGAGTTCAGCGCGACGGTCGAGAAGCGCACCTCGTCGATCGTCCCGTTGAAATAGCCTTCGCTGCCGTTGCCGACGATGATGTACGGACCTCCGTCGGTGTAATTGGAGGCGGTGGTCACGCTCGAGTTCGCGGCCACCTGGGCGCCGTCGACGTAGAGCTGCATTCCGAGCGTGGGGGAGAGCGTCGCCGCGACGCGGTGCCAGTTTCCGTCGTTGTAGGCGGCGGTGCTGTAGATCGAATTCCCGGCGCCGTTGTAGACGTAGAACGACACCAAGCCGGAGGCGGTCATGCGGATCAGGCGGTCGATGGACCCGGCGGTGACCGCCGGAGAGTGGTCGAGATCGATCAGATCCTCGACTCCGGAATTCTCGGTGGTCTTGAACCAGAGCTCCTCGGTCAAGACCGTGGGGAAGGACGGCAGAAGCGGGCTGTAGAAATATTGGCTGGCGCCGTTCACCGCCAGCGCCAGGCCGTCGTAGCCGGTCGTGTAGACCGGATTGCCCACCATCGTTCCGGTATTTCCATTGCCCGACGCGTCGAGCGCGAACGTTCCGGACGACTCGTCGAGATGCCACTGGGCGTACAGGCCGCTCGGCTGAGTCGTGGAGACCAGCAGGCCCGCGCTGTTCGGGAGGGTGTTGGACGCCGTATTGCCCGCCAGGTAGTCCTCGGCGATCTGCAGGCTGGAGATGATGAACGTGGAGATGCGGACCTCGTCGATCGTGCCGGCGAAATAGGCGCTGGTCGGCTGGTTCGGCCAGCCGTTGAGGTTGCCGGCGCCCGCGTGCCAGTACCCCGTGAACTGCTGGACCTGCGTGTGCGTGGTGTTTTGCGCGACGAGCGTGCCGTCGATGAAGAGGCTGGAGCCGGCGGTGGGCGACAGCTGGGCCACGACTTGATGCCATTTGCCGTCGTTGTAGGAGAGCGGGCTGGTGACGGTCTGCTCGGTGCCCAGCGACGTGACGTAATTGCCGGCCTCGATCTGGCCGGAGTTGAGCATGTAGACGATCGCGTCGTAGTTGGTGGCGCTCACGGCCGATTGGGAATTGTCATAGCCGACGAGCTTGCCGCCCGAGGTCGTTGTGGTCTTGAACCAGAGCTCCTCCGTGTAGGTGGATGGCTCGACCGCGTAAAGGGTCGCGCCGTAGACGTACTGGCTCGTGCCGTTGAAGGTCAGCGCGTCGCCGAAGACGCCCGTCGTCCACGTCGGCGCGCCGACGATGGTGCCCGTGTCGTAATGCCCCGAAGAGTCGGAGGCCGTCGCACCGGTCCCCTCGTCGAAATGCCAGAGGGTGATCAGATCGACCGGCGAGATCGAGGAGATATACACGCCGGTCGACGCGTCGACGACGGAGATCTGCGTGTTGAAGTTCGTCGAGGAGATGTAGGGGGCCGGAAACCAGGGCCCCGTGACCGCGTTCGTCGAAAGCAGGGGCGCCGTGAGAGAGGGTGCCGCCGCGCGGGCTCGCGCGAACGCCAACAAGCCCAGAGCGGTCAAAAAAACGGCGCGTCTCTTCCGTGCGAAAGTGTTCAACGCGAGTCCATGCTGTTCTCGATACTGTAGCCCCTTTTCTCCCAAATTTCTCGTGAAAAAATGTGAATTCGATGCGAAAACGTTTCCCGCCGTCGGCCCCGGGCGGGAGCGGGCGGCCCGGAGCCGGCCGTCCCGCGACGAAATGGTAGAATCGCTCCATGCCCCGGCTCCGCTTCTATCTTCTTTTCGTCCTGGTCATCGTCGCGATCGGCGCGGGCACGTGGACGTTGCGCCAGCTCCTGCTGGGACTGCCGCCGATGGCGGCGCTCGAGGACTACGCGCCCTCGCTGAGCACGCGCGTGTACGACGCGAAGGGGAACGTCGTCGCGGAGTTCTCCATCGAGAATCGCGCGCTGCTGCCGCTCTCGAAGATCCCGGTGGACCTCCAGAACGCGGTCATCGCGGTCGAGGACGACAATTTCTTCCATCACTGGGGCATCTCGCCGAAGGGCATGCTGCGCTCCGCGGTGCGCAACTTCATCGCGCGGCGCGTCGTGCAGGGCGCCTCCACGATCACGCAGCAGCTGGCCAAGCAGATATTCCTGAAGCCCGAGCGCAAGTTCTCGCGCAAGGTGCGCGAGGTCCTGCTCGCGCTGCAGATCGAGCGCAATTTCTCGAAGCAGGAGATCCTGCAGTTCTACCTGAACCAGGTCTACTTCGGCGAGGGCGCCTACGGCGCGCAGGCCGCGGCGCGCAACTACTTCGGCAAGGACATCTCCGAGCTGTCGCTCGCCGACTGCGCTTTGCTCGCGGGCCTGATCCGCGCGCCGCACGCGAACTCGCCGTTTTTCAGCCCGGACAACGCGCGCCGCCGCCGCGCGACGGTTCTGCAGAGAATGGTCGAGGAGGGCATGATCACCGCCGCGGAGCGCGATGGCGCGCAGGCGCAGCCGCTGCCTTCCGCGCGGCCGGCCGGACTGCAGACCCAGGCGCCGTATTTCGTCGAACACGTGCGCCGCCGCCTCGAGCAGAAGTACGGCACGTCCGCGGTCTGGCGCGGCGGCCTGAAGATCTACACGACGCTCGACATGGACATCGAGCGCGGCGCCGAGGCGAAGATGGAGAAGGCGCTCTCCGACTTCGACGCGAAGGCGCAGCTCGAGCGCGACAAGAGGATCAAGGAGCTGCTCGCGGCCAACGAGCCGCTTCCGCCGGACCTCTCGACCGGCCCGGTCACCAAGATCCAGGGCGCGTTCGTGCTCATGGACGTCAAGACCGGCGCGGTGCGCGCGATGATCGGCGGCCGCGACTCCCACTTCAACCGCGTGACCCAGGCCAAGCGGCAGGCCGGCTCCACGTTCAAGCCGTTCGTCTGGGCGGCGGCGCTGAACTCCGGGCTCACCGCGGGCAGCCTCGTCGACGACTCTCCGCTCGCCTACTACTTCGACGGCCGCGATTGGCGCCTGCTCGAGGGCGCGACCGACCAATATTCGATCGCGCTCGCGACCCAGCCCTTCGCGTCCTCGCCGGACTTCAAGATCTGGGTGCCCAACGACTTCGAGGGCAAGTTCCTGGGGCGCATCACCCTGCGCAAGGCGCTCGAGGAGTCGCGCAACATCGCCTCGATCAACCTGATCACGCAGGTCGGGCCGCCGCTCGTCGTGGAGATCGCGCACCGCGCGGGCATCATCTCCGCGCTCGAGCCCGCTCCCGCGCTCGGCCTCGGCGCGTCTGTGGTGACGCCGATGGAGATGACCGCGGCGTTCTCGACCTTCGCCAACGGCGGCGTCTCGGTGACGCCCTACACGGTCGAGCGCGTCGAGGACTCGAGCGGCCGCGTTCTCGAGCAGCACGCGCCCGCCGACCGCGAGGCGATGACGCCCCAGCTCGCGTATCTGGTCACGAATCTCATGAAGGGCGTCGTGCAGAACGGCACCGGTCAGAACGCGAAGCGGCTCAATCGGCCGATCGCGGGCAAGACCGGGACCACCAACGACAACCGCGATCTCTGGTTCATCGGGTTCACGCCGGACCTCGCGGCCGCGGCGTGGATGGGCTACGACGACTTCTCGTCGCTGGGCCGCAAGGACTGGACGGGCGGCTCGACCGTCGTGCCGTGGTGGACCGATATCATGGAGGATGTCCTCAAGGACGTGCCCAAGCGCGATTTCCCCGTGCCGCCGGGCATCAAGTTCGCGGCGATCGACTCGGCGACCGGCATGCTGTTCGGCCCGACCTGTCCGAAGAAGAACAAGCTGCTCGAGGCGTTCCTCGACGGGACCCAGCCGAAGTACTGCACGATCGACCACGATCGGCCGTTGGAGCCCCAGTTGATGGCGCTGCCCGCGGTCGGGCCCGCGGGCTCCGTCGCGCCTGCGAACATCGACGAATCGACGGCGACCGTTCCCGCGGCCGCCCAGGCGCCGGCGGCGTCCGCCGACAAGGCGGCGGAGAAGGGCGACGAGCCGCCGGCCCTGCCGTCGGACGACGAGCTCGACAAATCCACGACCACGCAGACTCAGGAGCCCTCGGGACTCGAATGAACTGGGAGCAGGATCCCGACGAGTTCCGCCAGACGAAAATCGCGTTCGCGATCGGCGCGGGTCTCGGGCTCCTGGTCGTCGCGTGGCTGTGGCTCGCGCGCCCGGCCGACGAGTCCGTCGTCTCCGGCGGGGGATTCAACATGGGCGGCGCCGCCGGCGGCGCGATCCCGTTCGACCGCAAGGGGCAGACCGGTCTCTCCTACGTCCGCCTCGGGTCCGCGGTCGGCGACGACGCGGCGGCCGCGCCGGCGACGGCGCGCGCGCCCGGCGCCGATCCCGTTTCGGCCGACGGCGGCCCCGCGCTGAGCGACATCGGCGCGCCGTCGGATCGCGAGGGATTGCGGCGCCTCGGCGCGGAGCGCGGTCTGCTGTCCCGGCTGGTCGCGGGCGCGCTCAATCATCCCGCCGCGCTCGCGGTCCTGCTCAACAACAAGACGCTCGTCGACGCCTACTTCTCGCGCGGACAGGTCCAGCAGAACTGTGCGAGCGGCGCGTCGCTGAAGTCCTACCTGATGAACGGCGCGGACCCCCAGGGCGTTGCCGAAGAAACGGCGATCGCGCGGAACTTGCTGCAGAACCGCCAGGCGGCCGCCGCGGCGGCGGGCACGGAGTTCGGCGCGCGGCTGCTGGCGTGCCCTGCGGTCGGCCAGCTCGCGGCCGATCGGTCGTCGGCGGTCCAGATCGCCGCCGCGAACCCGTCTTTGATGGGCTTGGTCGGCGACCCCGCCGCGGCGTCGGCGCTGGCCTCGAATCCTCGGGCCGCGGCGTTGCTCGGGGGCGTGCAGGCGGCGCTTTCGGCCGCGCCGGCTCCCGCCGCGCCTTGACGGGCGGCTCAATTCCTTTTATCATTCGAGCGTGAACGACAAGAACAAGAAGATCATCGCCGCCGGCGCCGTGGGGCTCGTGCTGGTCGTCGCCGTCGCCTTCGTGATGCAGCGCCGCGGAACGCCGGCCCCGGCTCCCGTCGCCGAGGTCCCGCCGCCGCCGAAGCCCGCCCCGAAGGCGCCCGCCGCGGCGCCGGCCCCCGCGCCGGTTCCCGAAATCCCGCTTCCCGAGCTCGCCCAGAGCGACGACTTCATGCGCGAGCACATCAAGGCGCTCTCGCCGGACGCGCACCTCGCCGCCTGGCTGAAGACCGAGAACATCGTGCCGCGCATCGCCGCCGCCACGGACCTGATCTCCGCGGGCAAGATTCCCGGCGACAGCCTGAGCTTCCTCGGCTCGCGCAAGCGCTTCGCGACCGTCGCCAAGAAGGGCAAGACGGTCATCAGCCCGAAGAGCTACGCGCGCTACGACGCCGTCGCCGCGACCTTGGACTCGGTCGACGCGAAAGCGGCGGGCACGCTCTACCAGCAGACGAAGCCGCTTCTGACCCAGGCCTGCCAGGAGCTCGGCGACAAGACTTGCGACTACAAGGACACGTTCGTGCGCGCCGTCGGCGAGCTCCTCGAGACGCCGGTGCCCGCGGGCGACGTCGAGGTCGCGCTGAAAGAAAACGGCATCATTTATACCTTCGCGGACCCGAAGCTCGAGCAGCTGGACCCGGTGCAGAAGCAGCTCATCCGCATGGGCCCGGCCAACGAGCTCAAGGTCCAGAACAAGCTGCGCGAGCTCGCCGCGGCGATCGGCGTCTCTCCCGACCAACTCCCGAAGGCCTCGGCCCAGTAGCCTCGCGACGGCCTCGCCGGCGCCGGCCGCTGTTGGACTGACGCCAGCGTCGCCATTTCGGCGCGGAGCAAGGGGCTTATCGCCGCCCTGCTAGCGGCAAATCCCGCGCAAGGTCTCCCACTCGGCCGCGCTCAGCAGCGGCTCGACGGGCCCTCCGCGGTAGCGGCCCGCGAGCTCGGCGCGGTCGGAACTGGCGGGGTGGTCGGACAGGAGCGCGGGGAGCGCGGCGGAGCCGGACTCGCGCGCGAAGAAGCTCTCGAAGCCGGCGACGTCGACGCGCGCGTCGCGCAGGCGCGCGAGGCCGCCCTCGTCGGCCTGGCGCTCCTGGCCGCGGCTGAAGCTGAGTTTGAGCAGCAGCGCTCCGGCCTCGGCTCCGCCGCCGCCCGAGAGCGCGACGCGCAGCGCTCCGACCGTGAGCAGGCGCGCGGCGACGCCCTCGACGATGTGTCGACGCTTGACGTGCTCGATCTCGTGGGCGAGCACGCCGGCGAGCTCCTCGGGCGACTGCGCTTTTTGGATCAGTCCGTCGTAGACGTACACGTCGCCGCCGAGCGAGGCGAACGCGTTGACCGTCTCGCCGCGGACGACGCGCACGCCCAGCGGGATGTCCGCGTCGTCCGGATAAAGCGGGAACAGACGGCGCGTCAGCCGATCGAGCAAGGCGCTCGCCGCGGGCTCGTCCGAGCAGACCCGCAGATCCGGTCCGAATATTTTTCCGAGCCGACGCTCGACGGGCCAGGGCAGCCGGCGCGCGGCGAGCGGGAGTCCCCGCGCCGCGACGAAGGCCAGCAGCGCGGCGCCCGCGAGCCAGGCGAGTCCTTTCGCCTGCGCTCGGTTCAGTGGCACGCCCTCAGGGCGAAGATCAGCGCGTAGAAGAAAATCATGAACGCCATGCCGATGATCGCCGTCGGACCGCGCTGGGTCCGCGACGCCGACGCCTTGACGCCGGTCTCGACGTTGAGTCCCTGCGTGCTGTCGACGAAGGTGTCGCGATCCTGGATGATCGCCTGCGGGGGCAAAGCCTCGCCCCGGGTGCCCGCGCCCGCGATCTTCTTGACGGCGGTGCCGATCGCCATGAACTCGACGAGGCCGCCGCCGAGGTCGTAGACGCGCGTCTTGACGCCGATGACTTCGTCGGCGCCGACCTTCTCCGCGTCGGCCTCGATGCGCGCGAGCGCCTTCTCGCGCGCCTCGTAGAGAATTTCCGTGAGTCCGGAGACCTCGCCGCCGCCGAAGCTCTGCAGCGCGGCCATCACGCCCCCCGTGAAGCCGAGGGAGTAGACCGAGACGCCCATGACGAGCTTCAGCGGGAGATAGCCGATGTGGGCCATGTTCCACATCTCCTCGTTGGTCATGTCGCTGGTGACCGGCTCGGCCGCGTAGGCCGCGAGCAGAGGATGCGACGAGGCGGTGCCGAGCATCATCATCTCCTGCGCGCCCATCAGCGGCGCGATCGTGGTCTCGATGCCGACGACCGCGTTCGCGCCGTACTGCTTGGCGTCGGCGACGAGGCGGGCGAGCGCCAGGTGCCGCGTCCGATCGAAGATTTGCGAGTACTCGGGAACTTCTCCGCGCTGAAGGGTCTTCAGGCCGCCCATGATGTTGCCGCCGAGGCCGATCGAATAGGCGACGTTGCCGAAGACGAAGTGGAGCGGATTGAAGCCGGCGTCGAGCTGGCAGTAGAGCTCCTGGGCGTCGGCCGACGTCGAGAAGCGCAGGGCGTCGGTCTCCTGCGCCGACTGATGGACCGCCGAGCCGATCGTGATGAACTCCAGGTTCCCGCCGTGGTTGACCATGTCGAACGAGACGCCGGTCACGCCGAGGCCGCCGTAGCGCTTGGCCTCCTCGATCATGCGGCCGAAGGCCTTCGCGCGGCCTTCGTGCACGAGCTTCGTGATCTGCTCGACCTCGCCGCCGCCGAGCGTCGAGAGCCCGGCGCCGATGCCGCCCCCGAAGCCGATCGCGACGACGCTGTTGCCCACGCACAGCTGGCCCGGACGCAGGGCGAGCTTATTGAGACAGTAAATCTCGTTGCCCGAGAGGCCCGTCACGCGCTTGTGAGTCTCGGCCATGGAACCCCCTGTGATGGAACGTCCGGATCGGGGGAAGTATGTCGGCGCTCGCCGCGAGTGTCAAGCCCCGTCCCGCGGCGCGGGGGGCATGGGCCTTCAAACTCCGGCATTCGACATGGCGGCGAAATACGTCGTTGGCCGAATGAATTTCTGCCGTTGCCGGGACGCTAGTAGGCGGCGCTGAAGCGCCGGCGGACGTGGCGCGGCTTCTCGAGCTCGTCGAGGAGGGCGATCGCGTAGTCCTCCATCGACAGTTTGCTCTGGCCGTCCGCGCCGACGAGGAGCTGGTCGCCGCCGAGGCGGAACTTGCCCGTGCGCTCGCCGGGGGAGAAGAACGCGGCGGGGGAGAAAAACGTCCATTCGAGCTCTTTCTCGCCGCGCAGAATATTCAGGAAATCGCGGCCGGCGGACGCCTCGGGCTTGTAGGCGGCCGGGAACTGCGGCGTGTCGATCAAAGCGACGCCGGGGGCGACTTCCAGGCTGCCGGCTCCCCCGACGACGAGTAGGCGCTTGACGCCGGACTTCTTGACCGCGGCGATCAGGGCGCGCGCGTCGCCGCCGACGAAGCGCGTGGAGCTGACGACCGCATCGTGGCCGGCGAGGAGCTTCGGGAGGCCCGCGGAGTCGGAGGCGTCGCCCTTCACCGGCGTCACGCCTTTCAGCGTGGGCTGCTTTTCCGGGTGCCGCGAGATCGCGGTGATCTCGTGTCCGCGCGACGACGCCTCGGCGGCGACGCGCGTGCCGACGTTTCCGGAGGCTCCGAGCAAAGCGATCTTCATGGGGTGACTCCTCGTTTTAGGGGATCAGGACGATCTTGCCGCGCGCGCCCGGAGTCATCACGGCCTCGTGCGCGCGTCCGGCCTCGGCGAGCGGAAAGCTCTTGGCGAGCACGGGCTTGAGGGCGCCGCTCTTGAGGCCTTTGGCGATGGCCTCGTACAGCGCGGCCACGTCCTTCTCGCTCCCGAGATTGCGCAGGCTCATGCCGAGGACGTCGAGGTCCTTCATCATCGCGGCGCGCGCGTCGATGGTCACGGGACCGCGGCTGCCGACGACGACGATTCGCCCGTGCGGAGCCGCGAGCGCGAGGTCCGCGGGCAGGTTCACGTTGGCGAGCATCTCGACGACGAGATCGGGGCCCTTTCCGGCCGTCGACTTCCTGATCTCGTCCTGATAGCCCGGCGCGCGATGGTCGAAGGCCGCGTGCGCGCCGAGCGACTTCACGAACGCCGCGCCCTCGGGGCCGCCGCCGGTGCCGAGGACCTTCAGGCCCGCGGCGCGCGCGAGCTGGACCGCGGCCACGCCGACGCCGCCGCTGGCGCCGTGGATGAGGACGGTCTCGCCCTTCTTCGCGCGGCCGCGGTGGAACAGCGCGCGGTGCGCGGTCCCGTAGGGGACGCCGAGCGCGGCGCCCTGCTCGAAGCTCAAGGACTTGGGCAGCGCGAAGACGCGCGAGGCCGCGCACAAGGTCTTTTCCGCATAGGCGCCGGAGACCGTTCCGAAAACGAAGACGCGGTCGCCGACGCGCGCGCCCTTCACGCCGCGGCCGACGGCCGCGACGACGCCGGCCGCGTCGGAGCCGGGGCAGTACGGCAGTTCCGGCTTGGCGGGATACGTTCCGGCGCGCACGTAGACTTCGACCGGGTTCACGCCGACCGCCTTCACGTCCACGACGACCTGTCCCGGTCCGGGCTTCGGATCGGGGACGTCCTCGATCTTCAGGACCTCGGGACCGCCGAACGCCCGGACCAGGAGGGTCTTCATGGCTTTAGAGCGTCTCGACGAGCTCGGCCTTCGGGAAGCGCACTTTCGCGAGCTTCGCGTACATGTCGTCGTCGGCGCGATAGCCGGCCGTCGCGACGAACACCGCGTTGTAGCCCTTCGCGGGCAGGCCGAGGATCGCGTCGTACTGGCCGGCGTCGATGCCCTCCATCGGGCATGCGTCCACGCCGAGCGCGGCGGCCGACGTCAGGAACACGCCGAGCGCGATGTAGACCTGGCGGATCGCCCAAGCCTGAACGCGCTCCTGCGGCTGGGAGACGGAGCCCAGCATCATCTGCTTGTACTGCGCGAGAGCTTCCTTGGGCATGCGGCGCACTTCGGAGATGCGCTCGATGAAGCGCTCGACGTGGTCCGGGCCGAGATCCTTCTTGACCGCGAACACGACGAGCTTGTCCGCGTCGACGATCTGCGTCTGGCCGTAGGACGCGGGCTGGAGCTTCGCGCGCAGGGCCTTGTCCTCGATCACGAAGAACTTGAGCGGCTGGAGGCCGTAGGACGAGGGGGCGAGCACGAGCGTCTCCTCGAGCGCGTTCCAAAGCGGGGCCGGAATCTTGCGCGTCGGGTCGAACTTCTTCGTCGCGATGCGCCAGCGCAGGCTGGACAGCAAAGCGTCGGGGGTGGTCGCGGCGGTGACGGCGGATGCGGTGATGCTCATTTAAAACCTCCTGGGTTTCTAGTCGTTGCGATAAAAATCAGGCCGTCTTCGGCAGCTGGCCAACGACGTCGGCCAAGGTCGAGCGCTTGAGCTCCGGCTCGATGGAGAGCTGGACGCGCTCGAAAACGCGGTCCAGGATCGCCTTCATGCGGCAGGAGATCGGGCACTTGTCGTTGCTCTTCTCGGGCCGCGCGAAAAATCCGCCCTCCTCGACCGCGGCGTAGATGTCGTAGAGGCGGATCTTCTTGGGCGCGCGCGCGAGGCGAAAGCCGCCCTTCGCGCCGTGCGTCGACTCGACGATGCCCGCGCGCGAAAGCTGTGCGAGCAGGCGGCGGATCACGACCGGGTTCGTCGCGACCGAGCCCGCGATCTCTCGCGAGCTGTGACTCGCGTCCTCGTGGCGCGCGATGAGCGCGAGCGCATGGATCGCGACCGCAAAACGGGAGTTGGCCGCCATATGTAACCATATTAGTTTCTTATCGACGGCCTGTCAAGTCTCGTTTGCTCGAATGCCGCGATGATCGAGCGCCGCCTCGCCTGCCGCCGTCGCGACGGCCGCGTCGGCGCGGAGCTCACGCGGCGCCGGGCCGACGTCCGCTCCGTGCTCGGCTCGTCGGGTCTCGCGTCAGGACGACTTCGGCGCGGGCGGCTCCTCGCACAGGAACACGACGACGCAAGCGAGCAGGAAGCCGGCGACGGCGGCTTGCGCGCCGCAGCCGAGCGCGCCCGCGGCGAGCTGCGCGAGGTCCGATTGCGTCTGCAGAAGCGCGACGACGCGCGACGAGACGACGGCGCCGAGCTTCCAGCCCGCGAGCGCGAAGACCGCCGCGAGGGCGTTCTTGTGCTGCGCCGCGCGATAGCCGAGGCTGAAAACGGCGGCCCAGGTCAAATAGATCGCGGCGTGAGCGATGAAGCCGAGGTGCCCGCGCAGCACCACGTCGACGACGGGAATGCTCCCTCCGCGCACGATGCCTTCAAGGAATCCGATCGCGCCGCCGAGAAAGGCGCCCGCCCACCAAAACTCCTCCGGCGGACGGCCCCAGGCGTGGCCGAGGAGCCCGAACGTCAGGAACGCTCCGACGACGGCGCCGATCAGGACGAGTCCGGAGATCGAGACGAACGTGCCGATCGCCGTCGCGAGCAGAACGACCGCCGCTCCGCCGACGACGAAGCGCGCGAATCGCGACAGCACGTGCCGCGCCGTGAGCTTGGGTCGGTTCGCCTCGGGGTCGATCGGCACGAGCACGTAGTCTTTCATCGCGGCGTGCGCAGGCCGACGCGGGCGCGCAGCGCGTGCAGCGCGACGCCGAGGACCAACGCGGTCAGGTAGCCGTACGGCGTGAACGCCGCGATCAGGCCGAGCAGGAGGACGAGCGCGAAGCCTCGAGGGTCGCTCGCCTCGTCGCGGATCAGGCCGAGGGTCGCCAGGCCCTCGAAGCCGAGCAGCACGCCGAGGATCGGCTTCGGGAACGCGGCGATGACCTGCGCGAACGAGCCGCCGAAAAAGAGGCCGAGGATGAGAAAAATCGCGCCGTAGATCACGACGGCGCCGCCGGTGCGGGCTCCGAACGCGTAGTGGCCGACGATGCCGCCGGAGCCGTGACAAGAAGGCACGCCGCCGAACAACGGCGCGGTCAAGTTCATCGCGGCGTAGGTGAAGCCGATGGCGCGCACGGCGGGCGCGCGATCCGGGAAGAGGTCGACGGCGGCTTGGCGCGTCGCGAGCACGGAGTTTGCCAAAGAGAGCGGCAGCTGCGGCAAGGCGAGAAGCCAGAAGCCGCGCGTCACGTCGGACCAGCCTGGGGCCGCGAACGCGGGCAGGCGGAAGCCGAAGCCCTGCGCGAGCGCGCGCGGATCGAGCGCCGTCGCGCCCGCGTACGCGAGACCGAGGCCGATCACCACGAGCGCCGGCGGAACTCGGTCATTGCCGGCCAGAGCGATCACGGCGAGCGCGGCGACGGCGGCGAACGCCCAGCCCGCCGCGCCGCCCGCGGGCAGGAATTCGCGCGCGGCGATCGTCGCGAGTTGCAGGCCCAGCCCGCACTGGATGCCGCGCACGACGGTCTTCGGCACCGCGCGCGCGAAGGCCTCGAGGAGACCGGTTGCGGTGAGCAGAAGCATCATCGCGCCGATCGCGAGGCCCGCGCCGGCGATGACCGCCGGCGGCAGCTTCTGCGCGATCGCGATGGCGGCCATCGCCTTGAGCGGCTCGACCGGCATCGGCATGCGGTAGAAGAAGCCGACCGCGACCTGCAGGGCGCCCGTGCAGGCGAGCACGGCGCCGCCGTCCAGTCCGCAGGCGAGCGCCAAGCCGACGAGCAGGGGAAAGTCGGTGCCGAGGTCTCCGAACGCGCCCGCCCACTCGCGCCGGTCGAAGCGCAGAGGGGCCCGGCTCACGCGTTCTTCGACCAGCCCTCGGGATCCAGCAGGGCCTTGATCGCGCCCTCGAGCTCGCCCAGGTCCACGGGCTTCTTGAGGAAGCGCACTTTGGGATCCGGCGGGACCTCGACCGCGAAGCGCAAAGTCTCGAGGCCGCTCAGGAACACGACCGGCATCTCGACGAACTCGTCGTGGTCGCGCAGCTTGGACAGCAGCTCGTGGCCGTTGAGCTTGGGCATGTCGAAGTCGAGGATGGCGAGCTCCGGGACGGCTTGCTCGGCCAGCGCGGTCGCGTCCAGCGGATCGCAGCAGCGCGACACCTCGTGCCCGCGCCCGGACAGGAAGTCGCCGAGGACGTCGAGGAACGGCTCGTCGTCGTCGACCAGCAGGATGCGCGCCATAGGCGCGTATCATACTTCATGGAACCCCGGTCATTTAAGGGCTTTATCGCCGTGACGCCGAGGACCTCGGGCCATCGCTCTGTTCCGTCGTCGGAACAAAGAGCGGGGTGAAACGGAGTTCCCGAAGACGCGGCCGTCTCGGGCGCCGCCGGTGCGCGGACCGATCGCGGAGGAGGAAAGCCAGATCGATCCGCGCGAGGGGAAGTGGGAAGGCCGAGAGAACGGAGCGGAGGACGTGCCCGCGTAGGCGGGACGGCGGAGCCGCGTGCAGCCGCGGCGAATTTCGGCGGTCGTCGGGCGCGCGAGAGAAAAACGTCGGTCCGTCGTGGGCCTTGACGGGATTTTCGGGCGGGCTACACTTCCGGCGTGGAGCGCGGCGCGCGAAAAATGGGGCTTGAAACTCCTACTTCGTCCTGGCCGAAGCTACGCTCGATCCTCCAGCAGCGCAAGCGCGTCCCGCGGCCGCGCGACTACTACGACCTGTGGGACGTCCTCAAGAACAAGGACGTGAACCGCAAGGCGGTGCGGGCGGCGTTCTTGAAGAAGTGCGAGCTGAAGATTGAGACATTCAAGTCGGTCGACGACTTCTTCGGCAAGGTCCTGCTTGAGAAGAACGCGACGGCATGGGTGGCCTCGATCGGGCGGCGGGTCAAAGAAGTTCCTTCGTTCGATGTGGTGGTGGAAGAGTTGGATTCACATCTTCGCCGGCTCTTTCATTGAGCCGAAAGCGTTAGAATCCAGGTGTTCCGAATTCGCGGTATTGATTCCCGTGGAGGCAAGTTGAGATATCCTCTGATCATCGGCATCTTGTTGGTCCTGTCCGGACTTCTTCTTTCGGCGCCGGTGACTGCCTTCTCGAATCCCAATCCTGTTTCCAAGCAGCCATCAAGCCCAACCGCGGTCGTGCAGCGTTTGATTCAGGCCGTCAAGACCGGCAACGCCACGCAATGGGCAAGCTGCCTGAGCTTTAGGGACAAAGCCGCCTTCGAGGCGACCCACGGCCCCGACGAGATGCAGGAGTTGGAACGGAAGCGGCAAGGGTTTCTTAAGAGCACGGGGAAGTCGGTGGGCCGGAACACCTACGAGTTCGGGGTTTTCGAGCCGCTTCTGGCGATCTCCGGGCTTGCGTCCGGCCAGAAGGCGGGTGCGAACAAGGATGCGTCCGCGATTTGGAAAGACGCGCTCGATCTGATTCAGGTCCGACGGGAAGCGATTTGGGATGACACCTATGCAGAAGTCACGGTGGTCATGCCGATGGGACCTCTGAGGCTCATGTTCTTGAAAGAGGGCGCCTCCTGGAAATTCGCACAGACCCTGACGATGCAGACGATGGCGGGGGGTATCCAGGTCTCGGGTCAAGGCGGGACGGACGATAACATCGATTTTGCTCTATTGACGCATGCGGGAATTGATTTCAGAAGAGAGGATTGTCGGGAGCTTCACTTGAAGGAATGGCTCCCGGGTCAGGGCATGTCTGAGAAGTACGCCCAGGCATTCGAGAGCGCGCCGGCGATGTCGAAGGGAGGCTTGTGGGCAGCCTGGAATCTGACGGGCGATCCAGCCGCAGCCACACGTCCCGCCAGCATCGCTTCCGATCCGAATGCGGCGCGAATGGCGGATGAGTTCAGAAGGCAGTATGAGGCCGGTAAGCCCTGCGTGGGCCAAGCGGGCGCTGTGTCCTGGCGGGACGACGCCTCGATATGGTTCAGGGCATCGTACAACGATCCGTTGGCGCTTGCCGCACTGATCAAGAGATTCCCGGACCAGAGGGAATGGGTCGCGAAGGCGCAATTGCGCCTTGCCGATCTCCACGCGCATTCGGGAACGTACATGGGCAATATCCCCTTGCAGGCCGAGACGGCGGTCAAGGAATACCAGGCGATCATCGATAAATTCCCGGAACAGCAAGAGCTGGTCATTCAGGCCAAGACGTCGATGGCGAGGCTCTATTGGGACAATCTGGGCCAGAAAGACAAGGCGATGCAGCTCTGGAAGGAGTTGAAGGCTGTCGGGAAGCTTCCGCCCGATTCTCCGCTCGCTCGGGGCGCGCGCACGACGCCGACGGCCTTAGTACGCGATGCGGACAAGGCGTACGGCGTCGGCCTTGAGGACTTTATCGTGGCCGACGACGGCAGCCTGTATGTAGCGAAGGGCGTGCTTCAGAACGCCGTGGTCGAGGGGAAGCCGCGTGGGATTTCGGTCGGCCACATCCTCCACTATTCGGTGTCCGGCGCGTTCATCAGCACGTTCACGAAGACCGGGATTCCAGGGGCGAATTTCTTCGCGTCGCTGTCGATGCACGAAGGGCATCCATACCTGAACACTCAGCAGAAGATCTATCCGCTGGGCAAAGGCGGGGAATGGAAGGGCGAGCTCGTCAATCAATTCGACAGGTTCCAGTTCTTCCCTGATGTCCAGGGCTATGGCGGCATAGGAAATACGCTCCAGGTCCCTCTTGGGTTTCTTCTGGAGGCATCGAGTTTCGAAGCCTTCTACCCAGGTTCTCTGAGAACGTTCAACTATTCTGGGGACTTGATTTCCAAGACGGATGCCGAATATTGCAATCGCTGGGAGCCCAACCTGGTCCGCATGGTCAAAAATAGCAAGGGGGAGACGCTCATCGCGGAGCCTGCCTGCGGGGTTGTGTTGCGCCTGGGGCCGGAGGGTGTCAGGTCGCGCATCTCGAACTCAGCCGGACCCGGCGGGGCCTTTACGACCATCTCCGATATGTATGTCGATGGCGCGGGAGCCAGCTACATCGTCGATGTCCCAGGAAAATCCATTTTGAAGTTCGACAAGTCCGGGAAGTTCGTTTCCTCTCTCAAGAGCGATGTCATCGACGACTTCGCCCGCATCGCAGTCGATGACGCCGGCCGAGTTTATCTGGCCTGCCGCCCGGCTTCCTTCCAGGAAGCCATCATCGTTTATAGCGCCGGAGGAAAGGAACTGCGCCGGTTCGGCGTCGATTTCTCTCGCTTGGGCGGCGTGCATAAGCAAATGGTCGACGACTTGGAAGTTTCCAAGGGCAAGCTGTACGCCGCTATCGATAAGTACCTCGTTGAGTTCGATTCGGCGGGCAAGCAGACGATCCGGGCCGAAACTCCTGCGATGGGCTACGGGCGTTCGGGGATGCGCCTGGGGAAGGATCGGAAGGGGCGCATCAGCTTCATGGATCGGGGCCAGATCTTCCAGCTGGACGAACAGGGAACTCATCTCCTCGCCGATTTCCGTTCCGGGCCCAAGGACGTTAATCACACCGGCGAGCCGACGAGCTTCGGGTTCGACGCAGACGGCTCATTGCTCATCTTCGGCTTCGGAGGCGTTCAGCATTACGACTCGCAATCGAAGAAGGCAAAGAAACTGGAGGCTCCGAAGGGTGCATTCTTTCAGAATGCCGTCTTCAGTCCAACCGGCGGAATTCTGGCCAGCGGCTTCCCTTTGATGGGGAACAGGACGATCCAGGCATGGAGAATCGACGGCACCGGGAATTTGCTGGCCTCGATCCAGAGCGTCTCGAACGCAAAGCAGTATTGGCAGCCGACGGATATCGCGGTGGACTCCGCCGATAACATCTACGTCTTCGACCAAGCCAACAAGTCATTGTTGAAGTACGACCCGACGGGAAAGCCCTTGGGCGAGTCCTCTTTGGCGGCCTATACGAATCTGCGGATTCAGAGGATCCACTTGGACCGGCAGGGGAACTTGTATCTGCTCTCGACAGAGATGGATGCAAACGTAATCCAGCGCCTCAATCTCGCCGATCTGTTCTAGCAGAGCCCTTCCGCGGCGGTTTCCTAAGGCGTTCTTCGGATGGCCAGGATGATCCTGACCACTGCGGTCCCGGCTTGCGCGACTGACTTCTCGGCGAACGGTTTCAGGCGTTCGAGTTCCGCGTCAATCAGAGCCCGTGTGAGGGGCGCGGACTTCAGGGGCTGATCTAGCCTCAGGCGCTCCGCCGATAAAAGCTCTCTTTTTCTTGCCGCTGAGGCGAAGGCGGCGGCACTTTCATCGCTTTGGCTCCAATACAGTAACTTGGACCCGGGTGCGAGTCCGTCGCGTAGAGAATCCAGCTTTTTGCGCGGGATGGTGAAGTATAGCGGAGGCCACTTCGTATCGTATTTCTCCCAGCCGGGAAACTTTAGGAACTCGCTCGCTGAAGAGTACCCGGACGCGCCGAACCGGGCGACTTTCTTCGGAACCTCCTCGCCAAAATCCTGCGTGTGATACTTGGGATCCCCCGTCATGTCGACGACTATGGTGGCCTCCGTGCGTGCCTCGCCGCTTGGAGATGTCCGGTTCCAAAAAGCAAAGGGGAATGGATTTGACGCGGAGGATAAGTGGACTTCGCCGAGCGCCGGATCATTAGCGGCAAAGATCGTCTGCGGCGGCCTGAGGTGTAGAATCGGCGCATCGACGTATGGCGGGCTCCGCCCTGGCGGCGCTATCGTGATGAAAAGGCCGATATTGGCGCTGGCGACTTTGTCCAGCCAAAGGAGCCGATTGAGGGTCTGAAGCTCCGCTTCCAAGAAAGAGCGGACGACGGTGGATGCCGTGATTTCAAAATGAGAGTTCGCCTCTTGGAGCAGGCCGTCGCGTTTGGACGAAAGCTCCTCGTGTGGGGAAGGTGTGTCGCGGACTCGGACATAATTGCAGCCCGCGCGCTTTCGTAGCGCCGCCAGCAGAGATTCTTGTTTCGATTTCGGAAGCTCCCATACTGCTTGGCCTGCTGCCGGCCAGGAGACTGATGGGGCCGCCTCTGAAAGAAATCGCCTGTCGAGCTGGATGCGATTTGCCCCGAGGGAATCCATGACGCGCTCGAAGCGGCGGGTGGCTGAGGTCGTGTCGGTTGAGGCGATAGCCGCTGACACGGTCGTATTGAAATCAGGGATATCGTGCGAGCGCGACCAGTAGCCCGTCGTGGACGCTTCAAGTGGAGCTGCGCTAGGTGATTGGCCTGATTCGGCGCTCGCGTGGGCGGCAAAAAGAAGAAGCAGGAGCAATTGGATCGATTCCATTTTCGATTTAGCCGAAGAAACAGCGCTGCGTGTCAGCGCGTACCAGGGCTAAGAAATCCTCGAGGGTCTTTGCGTCGGGCGGATCGTAACGGTGCCATTTTAGATTGCCCCGCATCCAGAACACTTCCCAGACGCCGCGAGATTTCACGAACGTTGCCTTTGCAAAGGCGTGTTCGGGTTTCCCGGGCCTCTTGAGCATTCGCGATCGGAGCTCGATGAGTTCAACGCTCTGCTTGTGGAAGCGGAAACCGTAGTCGAGTTTAGCTCGTACAGTGGGCGGCGGCCTGCGCTTGTCCAGAAAGGCGCGGACCGTCTTAGAGACTCTGACGCGGTCAAGAGTGTTCATCGGTAGTGGGCCTCCGGGCGACAGGCCGAGAATGCGTTGGAAGTCTCCTGGCCGATGATCGAGAATCGAATGCTTGAGTTGGGGCGGAGATCGTGGTACTCGATGTTTTGCCCACGCAATGCGATTACGGTATTGCAGTCGGACCAAAATGCCGATTGAGAGTCGTGGCCGACTTCCCGTCCAAGACGCCGTCGCAATGTCTCGCGCAAGTGCAAGTGAACCTCGTTCGCTATCACCCTAGCAAAACGAGCGGGGGCCCCGCGTACCGCGAGTGGACGGGCGTGGAGTTCGTGAAGCGGGTGGCGGCGCTGATCCCGCCGGCGAGAAAGCACGTGGTGAGATATTACCGGGCGCTGGGGCCGTGCTCGCCGCTGAGGGGAGCGGTGAGCGCGGTCGGGCGCGCGTGGTCGGCGTGCATGAGGAAGGTGTTCGAGATCGACCCGGTGAGGTGCGTGAAGTGCGGCGGAGAGATGAAGCTGGTGGCGGTGATCTTGGACGACGGTGAACTGGACCGGATCCTGGCGCATCAAGGGTGGCCGACGGAGTTCCCGGAGACGCGGCCGTCTCGGGCGCCGCCGGTGCGTGGACCGATCGCGGAGGAGGAAAGCCAGATCGATCCGCGCGAGGGAAAGTGGGAAGGCCGAGGGGACGAGGCTGAGGACGCGCCCGCCTAAGCCGGGCGGCGCAGCCGTGTGCGGCTGCGGCGAATTTCGTCTGTCGGTGGGCGCGCGAGAAAAAACGTCGGTCCGTCGTGGGCCTTGACGGGATTTTCGGGCGGGCTACACTTCCGGCGTGGAGCGCGGCGCGCGAAAAATGGGGCTTGAAACTCCTACTTCGTTGCTGCCCTCGCTTGCGTCACGGCGATGCGCGAACTATCCTACGACTGTGAAACGGCTGACGCGGGCTGAATTTCGTGACGCGCTCGAGAAGGGACTCGGGCGCGCGGTGTTGCATGCTCGGCGCTATGGGCTGCGCGGCCTCGAAGATGAAATCCGTTCCGCGCTGAAAAGACCGCTCGCGTATGACCAGCAAGTCGAATGGGGAAGAGGCAAATGGCTCGCCGAAGTGATCTCCGCTAACCGCGCTCAAACGAAGTTTCGACAGCTCGCGCTCGATTTGATGCGGCGCGTCCACACGTATGCCGCTACTCGCCAGCTCGCCGAACTCGCCGGCGCGTATGCCGCCTCAGGCGACGTGGAATTCAAAGAGGCGCTCTACGCGGTCTTTGAACGGGAGCTTTTGCGCGACAACGTGATCGGGGACGATGAGGCGATCGCCGTCGACGGGATCGACGGATATGCGCGATTGGTCAAGATCGTCGGCCGCTTGAGTCGGCGCAAACGAACGATTCCCGACTATGCCGCGGAGGCAATCTATAATGTAGCGAAACAAAAATTGGGCGAGTCCAACGCTAAAAAAACGCTCGAAAGTTCCGACCCGGATATCATCCATTATCGCGCTATTCTTGCCGAACAACTCGCTCGCCGCAGACGCCCCACGCTTCGTCCCGTTTCCTGGGCGAACTTGCGGCGTCGCGTTGCCGTCAACGATACGAAGGCATACAGTATGGCACGGAGGTTCGGCCGTGAGGCTTCGCCAGCTTCAAGGGATCTGGCTTTGTCTTATCTCACCAAGCATGTCGATGAGCGCAAAGTGGCCGCACTTTTAGGCGTGTTCGCGATAGGGAACCTTCCGCGCTACGATCCGATGATCGCGCGATACTCAGTTCATTCGGATTTGCGCTTGCGCTCACGTGCGATCAGAGCCCTCTCCAAAGTGACCGACCCGAACGTTCGAAGTCTCGCATTGACGCTGCTGAAGCGTGCCGGAAAAGACAAAGCGTTCGCATTCGAACTTTTCGCTCGCAACTATCTCGATTCGGATGGCGAGCTTTTGCTGATCGCACTCGAATCTCTTCATGCCAAGGATAACCTGCACCGCGCAGTACTCGGCCTCCGCGATGTCGCGGACGCGAACAAGAACGATTCGCTCCGCAAGACCATCATTCGCGCGTGGGAATTGTCGCCGTGCAGTTATTGCCGGCTGGGCTTCTTCGAGACGCTCCTCGCCGCAAACGCGGCACCGTCTTGGATGATCCGCGAAGCGCGTTGGGACACTGAGGAGGAACTCCGCGCCTTGGCCCTCAAACATTCAAATCGCCGTTAATTTTTATACGCAACTGTTGCCGGCAACAGTTGCCGTTTGGATAATGGTGAAAACTTCAAGGGCCACGGCCGATCGCCGTTCCGTTCGGTTTGGTTCCGGGATGCACGTGAGAACGCCATCGGAAGAAGGTTTTCCGAACCTCACTCGCCGCGCGAATACTGACTGCGCGGCGAGTGCAGAGCGCGACCCCTAGGTCGCGCGATTCGGGAAAACCTTCTCCCGACGGGGTCCCCTTGAGCCTCTTGGGGGCCGTCCTAGAGCGCGAGCCCGCTGCCGTTGAGGAAGAAGTCGACGACCCGGTCGGCCTCGTCGTCTCGGGTGCCGCCGGTGCGCGGACCGATCGCGGAGGAGGAAAGCCAGATCGATCCGCGCGAGGGGAAGTGGGAAGGCCGAGAGGACGGAATGGAGGATGTGCCCGCCTAAGCGGGGCGGCGCAGCCGCGTGCGGCCGCGGCGAATTTCGTCTGTCGGTGGGCGCGCGAGAGAAAAACGTCGGTCCGTCGTGGGCCTTGACGGGATTTTCGGGCGGGCTACACTTCCGGCGTGGAGCGCGGCGCGCGAAAAATGGGGCTTGAAACTCCTAATTCGTAAACGATCAGAATACGGTTTGTCCTCCGACTATTTCTTCCGGAGAAGGCGGGCTATTTAAGAGCATTCCCGCCGCGATCCGCCTGAGGTCGTGTTCGTCCACGCGAGGATCCGTCATTGGAGAGCTTTCTGAGCGAGGCGATGAAGGTCCGGATCGGCAAGCGCAAGCAGCTTCTTCTTGACGACGCGGGAGAAATACTCGCGCTCGGTCTTAGTCAGGGGTTCCCCGCGGAGCTTCTTCTCTAGAAGGTCACGCTGCTTCGGCGCGAAGAAGAGAGAGAGGTTGAACTCGCGGCGGAACTCCTCGCGCAGCTTTGCCTTGCTCTCGGCCGAGTCCGATTCGTTTGCCCGCACGAAATAATCGAGGAATGTTCTCCGGACGCGTTTGGGGTCGAGCGTCTGTTTTCCCAATGTCAGCGGCTGGCCGTTCTCCATGCTGTTGCGTAGTTCCTGCAGGAACTGCGGGTTTTGATTGAGGGGATTGGAGACATTGAGCTCTCCGAAACCAAAGACCCTGAATAGGTGGAAAGCGAGAGCCGTCAGCCTGCGGAAACGCTCTCGCGCTGGATCGTCCTTCAAAAGATTTTCAGCCGCTTGCAGGTCCACCGCGTTCCGGTGTTTCTGCAGGGCGTTCGCCAGGACGACGGGGAAACCTTCGAGCACGCGGACGTCGTCGCTTTGCGATAGCGCGCTCAGCAGCTCGTTGGGGTCCACCATTTCGTCGGGCTGAAGAAGCGAATATCCGTATTGGGACATCGCGGAAAAGAGATGGGCGGCGTCTCCGTGCAGCATGATCTTCTCCTAGTTCCTCTCTTCGAATGCGGCCAGAAGCCGATCGAGATTCTTCATCATCTCGTCCGTGCGCATGTCGTACTGCGCCGTCTCTTTGAAGCGGTCCTTTAACTGCTCAAAATCGAATTCCCTTCGTCCTTTGATCAGCATCAGGCAGTCGTCGACGTCCACGTCCGTGCCTCTGAACATCTTCGAGATGATCAAGTCGTGATCGTTGAGCGCACCCACCAACAACTTCTTGAAGGTTCTGATCGGAATATATCGTCCCTCGTCCAGAGGCGAATCAAGGAGCTCCGTCGTGAAAACGGTCTTCCCAGGAAAGAGATCGAAAACGAATCCGCCGTCTCGCGCCCAGCCGCTGCCCGTGACCTTGCGATAGTTGAGCTTCTGAATCGTGCTCAGCACCGCCTTGTACTCATCTTCGTCCGGTACCAGGAAGTCCACGTCTTTGGTCGACTCTTTCAGATCTTGGAGCGTCAGTGCCGTTCCTCCGCAGGCCACTAGCCGGACCTTGCTTGGAAGAAACGGCTCCCAAGCCTCGAGAATGTCCCAAAGCCCCTGCTTTGTGAGTCTGTATTTATCCATGCAAATTATTGTACGTCCCAATACAATTCTATGCACTAGTATAGCCCAATATAAGGGCCTGTCAAGGGCCAGGGCGGCAGAAGAGCTTCTGGAACGTGTAGAGGTCAGCGCAAGTGAACCTCGTTCGTTATCACCCGAGCAAAACGAGCGCGGGCCCCGCGTACCGCGAGTGGACGGGCGTGGAGTTCGTGAAGCGGGTGGCGGCGCTGATCCCGCCGGCGCGACAGCACGTGGTGAGATATTACGGGGCGCTGGGGCCGTGCTCGCCGCCGACTTGAGAGCGAAACGGATAGGCGAGCTGGGCGAGGAAGCCCTCGGGGACGGGCTCGCCCGCGACGCCGAAGACCTCGGGCTGGCGGCCGTCCGGCATGTAGTACGTGCCGAACAGCACATCCCACAGCGGAAGGAGGCCCGCGAAGTTCTTGTCCAGGCCCTCGGCCTGGCTCGTGTGGTGCCAGCGGTGGAAGCGCGGCGTCGCGATCACGGAGCGCAGCGGGCCGAAGTCCCAGCGCACGTTCGCGTGGATGAAGATCGCGTACAGCGTCAGGAACGGGGCGTAGCCGGCGAGGACGCGGAGGTCGAAGCCGAGGAGGAACAGCGGGACGATCTGGAGCAGGCGCTCGAGCGCGTCGTTGACCGGGTGCAGGCGCACCGACGAAAGCCAGTCGAGCTTCAAGGAGGCGTGATGCACCGCGTGGAACTTCCACAACGTCCGGCCGTGGAACAGCCGATGGCCCCAGTAGCCGATGAAGTCGCCGAGAACGATGACGAGCGCGGCCTGCAGCACGAAGGGAAGCGACGACGCCCAGGTATGCCGCGTCTCGACGTAGGCCTTGATCGCGCCTCTTTGCAGCGGCACGCCAGCCGCGATCGCGATGAGGATCAGGCCGGCGATCAATGACGCGCGCGAGATCGCGCGCGTGACCAGCGGCGTGAAGAACCAGTACGTGAGATCCGTGCCGAAGCCGGCGCGCACGCGCGGCTGGCCGGGCAGGGCCGGCCATAATCGCTCGAGGAGACCGAAGCCGAGCGAGAGTGCGACGAAGGCGAGCGCGATCCCGGCCAATGACTGCTGCCTCACCACTCCAGTATAGGCGGAGCGGCGGATCGGCGCCAGGCGGGGGCTTGACAAAATCCGCGCGATCGATTATCCTGACCGAAAGGTCAATATTATGCCGCGACAATCAAAAACCGACATGCGAACTCTGATCGCCGAAGCGTACTCGGCGTTCAATCGCCGGGACATCGACGGCGCGCTCGTCCTCATGAGCGAGGACGTCCGCTGGCCCAAGGCGTCGGAGGGCGGAAGCGTCGTCGGCAAGGAAGAGATCCGCGCGTATTGGACCCGTCAGTGGGTGGAGTTCGATCCGCGCGTGGAACCGATCGAAGTCATCGAGCGCGGAGGCGGAAAAGCCGAGGTCCGAGTTCGACAGCTCGTGAAGAGCCTCGGCGGCGACGTTCTGTTCGACGGCGAGGTGCGGCATTTCTATACGATCGCGGACGGGTTGATCGAACGCATGGAGCTTTCGGAGAGCGGAGCGGACCCGACGCCGTCGTTGGCGTTTTCCAAAGGCTGACGCTCGGAAAATGAAGGCATCACTATGACGAGACGACCCAATACCGAAGCGCGCGAGAAGATCCTGCGGACGGCCTACGAGCTGTTCGCGCGCGGCGGCTTCGAGTCCGTCAGCATGGAGCGCGTGGCCGCGCGCGCGGGACTCAAGAAGGCGAATCTCTTTCATTATTATCCGTCGAAGGACGCGCTCGGCGTCGCCGTGATGAAGGAAGCGTCCCGGCGCTACGCGGACGGCGTGCGCGCGATCTTCGCCGACGACGCGCAGGATCCGGTGACGGCGGTGCGGCTCCTGTTCACGCGCGCGACGGCCGGAGAGCGGCGCGAGTGCGGGGGCGGCTGCTTCATCGGGCGCATGGCGCAGGACATCGACGAATGCAATCCGGAGATGCGGCGCAGCGTGACGGGGTGCGTGGAGGAGTGGCGCGCGGAGATCGAGCGCTTCTTGTCGGGCTGGAAGAAGAAAGGCTACTTTCGCGCGTCTTTCCGTCCTCAAGAAACGGCCGACGCGGTGCTGGCCCTTTATGAAGGAGGACTTTTGATCGCGAAGGCTCTCGGCGATCAGGGCCCCGTCGAGCACGCGGAGCGCGCGGCGGTGACGGTGATCGTATCGTGGCGGGGCTGAAATTTTTTTGGACTGAATACTAACCGACCGGATGGTAATGAAAGACGAAAAGGAGGACGTATGGAAACTCACGACGACGCGGCGCTATTAGATGCGTATTCGCAGACGGTGACCCAGGTGGCCGAGCGGGCGAGTCCCGCGGTGGTCAAGATCGAGGCGACGAAGGGGAGCCGCGGCGGCAGCGGCTCGGGCTTCGTGTTCACGGCGAACGGCTACATCCTCACGAACAGCCACGTCGTCCACGGCGCGCGCGCGCTCGACGTGATCCTTCACGACGGGCGCCGCTTCTCGGCCGAGGTCGTCGGCGACGATCCCGCGACCGACCTCGCGGTCGTGCGCGTGAAGGCCGACGGCCTGCCCGTGCTCGAGCTCGGGGAGTCGAAGTCGCTGAAGCCCGGCCAGCTCGCGATCGCGATCGGGAACCCGTACGGGTTCGCGTACTCGGTCACGGCCGGCGTGATCTCGGCGCTCGGGCGCTCGCTGCGCTCGGAGTCGGGGCGGCTGATGGACGACATCATCCAGACCGACGCCGCGCTGAACCCGGGCAACTCGGGCGGACCTCTGGTCGACTCGCGCGGGCGCGCGATCGGCGTGAACTCGGCCGTGATCCTGCCGGCGCAGGGCCTGTGCTTCGCGATCCCCATCGACGTCGCGAAGTACGTCGCGGGCCGGCTCATCGAGCACGGGCGCATCCGCCGCGGCTACCTGGGCCTCGGCGGCCAGAACGTCGCGGTCCCGCGCGGGCTCGCGCGGCGTCTGGGCGTGTCGGCGGAGTCGGGCGTGCTCGTCATCGCGGTGGAGCCCGAGGGTCCGGCCGCGGCGGCGGGCGTGGAGGAGGGCGACCTCGTCGTCGGTTTCGCGGGCAAGCCGCTCGAGGGCATCGACGACCTGCACAAGTCCCTGACCGAGGACGCGATCGGCCGCGAGACCACGCTGACCGTCGTGCGCGAGCGGGGACCCGTCGATCTTTCCGTCACCCCGCGGGAGGCGGGTACGTCGCGGGACAATTAGTAAGATTCCGGCCGGAGTGCGCACCTAGAGGGAATGGATGACGCCGGCCGGCTGAAGCAGTTGAAGGAGCGTGCCCCAGGAGCGGTCGAGGCGCTGGTCGAGGAGTACGCCTCGCCGCTCCTGGCCGCCGCGCGCTCGTGGGGGCTGTCCTTGGCCGACGCCGAGGAGACGGTCCAGGACGCGCTCGTCGACTTCCTCGGGGCGCTCGACCGCTTCGAGGGCCGCTCCGCCCTCAAGACCTTCCTGTTCGGCGTCCTCTACAACAAGTGCCTGGAGCGGCGGCGCAAGTCGCGGCGCGAGGAGGCGACGGAGGACGTCGAGGCCGCGTTCGACGCGCGCTTCGGCCTGCTCGGCATCTGGAACTCGATCCCGCGCGGGCCCGAGGAGGAGGCCGTGAACGACGAGCTCAAGACCTGGCTGCGACGCTGCGCGGAGAGTCTCAGCGTCGACCAGCGCGCGGCCTTCAACTTGAAGGTCGTGCAGGGCCAGGACACCGCCGAGGTCTGTAAGATTTTGGGGGTCACGACCACGAATTTGGGAGTGCTGCTCTTCCGAGGCCGCAACAAGCTGCGCGAATGCCTCGAGAAGAAATGGATGAAAAAATGAGAATGATACCCTCGTGCGACGACCTGGCCCGCGCGGTGTCCGACGGCTCGTACGACGAGGGCCCGCTGTTGGACCGCGTGCGCTTGAAGCTGCACATGGTCTCCTGCTGGGTCTGCCGGCGCTACATCGCCCAGATGCGCTGGATCGACCGCGCGTCGAAGATCCTGTGGGGCGAGCCGGCCGCGCTGGACCCGGACTACAAGAAGCGGCTCATCGGACGCCTGCGCTCATGAGCCCGACGCGAGTGCTCCTCGCGGGCTGGGGAGCCCTGGCTTTGGTGTTTGCGGCGCTGTGGGCGGTCCAGGTGCGCACGCGCGACGCGAGCCACGTCGACGTCGGCTGGGCGGCGGGTCTGGGTCTGCTCGCCGCCGCCTGCGCGCTCCTGCTGGACGGAATTCCCGCGCGGCGAGCGCTCGTCGGCGCGATGGCGGTCGCTTGGTCGCTGCGCCTCGCCTCGCACCTCTACTTCGACCGCGTGCGCGGCAAGCCCGAGGACGGGCGCTACGCGGCCCTGCGCGCCGACTGGGGCGCAAACGCGGACCGCAACTTCTTCTTTTTCTTCCAGGCGCAGGCCCTGCTCGACGTCCTGCTCGCTTTGCCCTTCGCCGCGCTGTGCGCGAAGAGCGGTCCTCTCGGCGCGCTCGATTTCCTCGGCGCCGGGCTCTGGCTCGCGGCCGTGGCGGGCGAGTCGTCCGCGGACCGCGCGCTCGCGCGCTTCCGCGCGCGTCCCGACAGCAAGGGCCGCGTCTGTCGGGAAGGGCTCTGGCGCTTCAGCCGCCACCCGAACTACTTCTTCGAGTGGCTGCACTGGCTCGCCTACGCGGCGATGGCGCCGGCGGATTGGCGGATGTGGACCTCGCCCGCGCTGATGCTCTACTTCCTCCTGCGCGTCACCGGCATCCCCGCGACCGAGGCGCAGGCGCTCAAGTCCCGCGGCGACGCCTACCGCGACTATCAAAAGACCACGTCGATGTTCGTGCCGTGGTTCCCCCGGAGAATCCCCGCATGATCGATCCGATCGACCTCGTCGAAAAAGGCCTCGTGCCGGACGCGCTCACGCGCGCCGGGATCCGCCGGCTGTGCGCCGAGCGCCTGCGCCGGGAGCTGCGCGGCGGCTCCGCGGAGAGAGCGCGCGCGCTGCAGGACCTCGTCGAGGCGCTGTCCGACGGGCCGATCGCGCTCGTGCCGGAAAAGGCCAACGAGCAGCACTACGAGATGCCGCCGGAGTTCATGGCGCTCGCGCTCGGCGCGCGTATGAAGTACTCGTGCGCCTATTACCCGACCGGGAAGGAGTCGCTCAACCAGGCCGAAGAAGCGATGCTGGCGCTCACCTGCGACCGCGCCCAGCTCGCCGACGGCCAGGACGTGCTCGAGCTGGGCTGCGGCTGGGGCTCGCTGACGCTGTGGATGGCGGAGAAGTACCCGAAAAGCCGCATCGTCGCCGTCTCCAACTCCGCGCCGCAGCGCGAGCACATACTCGCCTTGGCGCGGCGCCGCGGGCTCGTCAACGTCGAGGTGATCACGCGCGACATGAACGACTTCTCGATCGAGCGCCGCTTCGACCGGGTGGTGTCCGTCGAGATGTTCGAGCACATGCGCAACTACCCGGAGCTCCTGCGCCGCGTTTCCACCTGGCTCAAGCCCGGCGGGCGCCTGTTCGTGCACATCTTCGTCCATCGCGAGGTCGCGTACCCGTTCGTCGACGAGGGCTCCGACGACTGGATGGCGCGCTATTTCTTCACCGGCGGCATCATGCCTTCCGAGTCCTTGCTGCTGCGCTTCCAAGATCACGTCGCGCTCGAGCGCCTGTGGGTCGTCGAGGGCACGCACTACGAGAAGACCTCGAATCATTGGCTCGAGAACATGGACCGCCACCGCGCGCGCGGGCTCGAGCTGCTGCGGCCCGTCTACGGCAAGGACGCGGAGCTCTGGTTCAACCGCTGGCGCATGTTCTACATGGCCTGCGCGGAGCTCTTCGGCTTCGCGGGCGGCGAGGAGTGGCGCGTCGCGCACTACCGCTTCCGGAGGCGCGATGCATAGCGCGCTGTTCGAGGGGACCGTCCGGCACCGGCGCTTCGCGCCGGCCGCGCACGAGTTTTCCTACACGCTGTTCATGGTCTACCTCGACCTCGCCGAGCTCGACGACGTCTTCCGCGGCCGCCTGCTGTGGAGCGCGTCGCGCCCCGCGCTCGCGCGCTTTCGCCGCCAGGATCATCTCGGCGACCCGGCGGTTTCCCTCGACGAAGCCGTTCGAGGACTCGTCCTGGAAAAAACCGGCCGCCGCCCCGACGGCCCGATCCGCATGCTCGCGCATCTCGCCTATTTCGGCTGGTGCTTCAATCCGGTGAGCTTCTTTTATTGTTTCGACCGCGAAGACAAGCGCGTGGAGACGATCGTCGCCGAGGTGCGCAACACGCCGTGGCTCGAGCGCCACTGCTACGTTCTCCCGCGCGCCGCGGGAGCCGCGGACGGCGACGCGCTGCGCTGGCGCACGCCGAAGGAATTCCACGTCTCGCCGTTCATGGACATGGACCAGGAGTACGGCTGGTCGTTCCGCGACCCGGCCGAGCGCCTCACGGTGCACATGGAGAATTTCGAGAAGGGCGCGAAGCTCTTCGACGCGACGATGACCCTCGAGCGCCGCGAGATCTCCGGCGGCGCGCTCGCGTCCGCGCTCGCGCGCTGGCCCTTCATGACTTTGAAAGTCGTCGGCGGCATCCACTGGGAAGCGCTGAAGCTGTGGGCGAAGAACGTGCCCGTGTTCACGCATCCGCGCTACCGCGCGGCGGAGGGCGGGTGAGCCGTCTGCTCAATTATCTCGGCTTCCAGCTCGGCTGGTTCGCCTGCGTCGGCGGCGCGGCGCACGGTCGGGCGTGGCTCGGTCCGGCGGCGACGGTCGCGCTGATCGGCCTTCATCTCGCGACCGTCTCGAACCGCGCGCGCGAGCTGCGCCGCCTGGCCGCCGTCGGCGTCTTCGGCGCGCTCGTCGAAACCGCGGCGATCGCGCTCGGCCTCTACGGCTACGCGGGAGGCTGGGGGATCTGGTGGCTCGCGCCGGCGTGGATCGTCGCGCTGTGGATTCTGCTCGGCGCGACGTTCGAGTCGTCGCTCGCGTGGCTCTCGCGCAAGCCGTGGCTCGCCGCGCTGTTCGGCGCGATCGGCAGCCCGTTGAGCTTTTCGGCGGGCGCGCGCATGGGCGCCGCGGGCTTCGTCGCGCCGCCGACCGTCGCGCTGGCCGCGATCGGTCTATTGTGGGCGGCGGCCCTGCCGCTGGCTTTCTTCGTGTCCCGGCTCGCCGGGGGGGAGGCGTGATGAAGAGGACCGTGGCCGTCGTCGGCGGCGGCGTCGCCGGGATCGTGAGCGCGCACGAGCTCGCGAAGGCCGGCTGGGACGTGGCCTTGTTCGAGCGCAACGCCTACGTCGGCGGGCACACGAGCACGGTGACGATCCCGTCCGGGCCCGACGAGGGCCTGCCCGTCGACACCGGCTTCATCGTCATGAACGACCGCACCTATCCGAATTTCCACCGCTTCCTCGCCGAGCTCGGCGTGCAGTGGCGCTGGAGCGACATGTCGTTCGGCTATCACGACGCCAACTCGGGCCTGCAGTACGCGGGCACGGATCTGTCGGGCCTCTTCGCCCAGCGCGCGAACCTCCTGAACCCGCGCTTTCTCGGCATGCTCCGAGAGTTCACGCGCTTCGGCGCCGAGGCGGAAAAGGATTTGGCGTCCGGCGAGCTGGCGGACGTGACCCTCGGCGCCTACCTCAACGAGCGGCGCTACTCGCGCTATTTCGTCGACCATTACGCGACGCCGATGGGCGCGGCGATTTGGTCCACGGGGCTCGTCGAAATGCTCGAGTTCCCGGCGGAGACGTTCGTGCGCTTCTTTAAGAACCACGGCCTGCTGTCCGTCACGGACCGGCCGCGCTGGCAGACCGTGGTCGGCGGCAGCCATTCCTACGTGAAGGCGTTCCTCGCGCGCTTCCCCGGCCGGGTGGTCAAGGACGCGCCCGTCGAGCACGTGCGCCGCGCGGACGGCGGCGCCGTGGTCACGGCGCGCGGCCGCGATCCCGAGCGCTTCGACCGCGTCGTCGTCGCCGCGCACGCCGACGAGGCCCTCGCCCTGCTCGCCGACCCTTCCGCGGACGAGACGCGCCTGCTCGGCGCGTGGTCCTACCAGCGCAACCGCACGATCCTGCACACCGACGAGTCGTTCCTGCCGCCGAACCGCCGCGCGTGGGCGTCGTGGAACTACCGCCGCGAAAGGGGCGAGGACGGCTCGGCGGCGGTGTCGGTCACGTACCACATGAATCGCCTCCAGGGACTGAACGCGCGCCAAGAGTACCTGGTCACGCTGAACCCGCGGACCGAGCCGCGCGCGGGCTCCGTGGTGCGCGAGTTCATGTACCTGCACCCGACGTTCAACTTTTCGTCGCTGCGGTCCCAGGCCGAACTGCCGTCGCTCAACGGCGCGCGCTCGACTTGGTTCTGCGGCTCGTACTTCGGCTACGGCTTCCACGAGGACGCGGTCAAGTCCGCCCTCGCCGTCGCCAAAGACTTCTCATCCGCCGCACAGGAGGTCGCATGAACACCGAAACCGCCGCCGCCGACGCCGTCCCCGCGGAGGGAGGCCTGCTCGAGAGAACCGGAGCGGCCGTCGTCATGAGCGCGATGGAGAAAATCCGGCACGGGCGCTTGGCGCTGGTCCTGCCCGACGGCTCCTCGCGCGTGTTCGGCGACTCCGGCTCGCCGATGCGCGCGACCTTGCGCGTGAAGCGCGCCGATTTCTTCAAGCGCGTCCTGCTCTGGGGCGACGTCGGCTTCGGCGAGGCCTACCAGGCCGGCGACTTCGAGACCGACGACCTCACGGCCCTCATCCGCCTCTTCATCGAGAACGGCGAGACGATGGAGGTCGAGAACACGCGCTGGGCGCTGTGGGGCAAGGTGCGCAACCGCCTGCGCCATCTGATGAACAAGAACTCGCTCGCGGGCAGCCGGCGCAACATCTACGCGCACTACGACCTCGGCAACGACTTCTTCTCCCTGTTCCTCGATCCCACGATGATGTACTCGTGCGCGAAATTCGAGGCGGGGGACGATCTCGAGGCCGCGCAGCGCCGCAAGGTCAACGCGATTCTCGACAAGGCGCGCGTGCAGGCGGGCGACCACGTGCTCGAGATCGGCTCCGGCTGGGGCACGCTCGCCTCCGAGGCGGTCAAGCGCGGCGCGAAGGTCACGACCTTGACCATCTCGCAGCGCCAGCTCGAGCACTGCCGCGCGCGCTTCGAGCGCGAGGGGATCTCCGATAGGGCCGAAGTCCGCTTCTGCGACTACCGCAAGGCGGAGGGCTCTTACGACAAGATCGTGTCGATCGAGATGATCGAGGCCGTGGGCCACGAGTTCCTCGGCGCCTTCTTCGCGACCTGCGACCGCCTGCTCAAGCGCGACGGCCTCGTCGTCATCCAGGGCATCACCATCCCGGACCAGCGCTACGAGGCCTATCGCCGCGGCTGCGACTGGATCCAGAAGCACGTCTTCCCGGGCGCGCTGCTCCCGTCGCTCACCGCGATGTGCGACGCGCTGACGCAGAACACGAACCTCGTGGTCGAGGACGTGGAGAACATCGGCATTCACTACTCGCGCACGTTGCGCGAATGGCGCGAGGCGCTCGTCGCGAAGAAGGAGCAGGTGCGCGCGCAGGGCTTCGACGAAGCGTTCCTGCGCACTTGGGAGTACTACTTCAGCTACTGCGAGGCGGGCTTCGCGACGCGCACGCTCGGCGATCTCCAGCTCGTGCTCACGCGCCCGAACAACAAGCGTCTGCCGGCCTCCGCGGTGTGACCGTTCGCGCCTGGCGCGCTCCCTCGGAGTAGGCTACACTCCGAGGGATGCGCGTCGCGTACTGCAAGACGCGGGACGAAAGTTGGCCGGCGCCGGGCGGGCCTCCGCCCGGCTGGGACGTCGCGGCCTTCGGCTCCATCGAGGACCTCCTCGGCGCGCTCGGTTCCCGCGCCTTCGACGCGGCCCTCGTCTCCCTGCCCGCCGACCCGAACCGCCTCACCGAGCTGCTCTCGCGCCTGCGCGCGGCCGCGCCCGGCCTTGCACTGCTGATCGCGGCGCCGGCGGCGCGCGAAGCCGAGGCCGCCGCGGCCGCGGCGGCGGGAGCGGCCGACTACTGGCTCGACGCGATGAGCCCGCGGCGCCTGCGGTTCGCGCTCGAGCAGGCGGCGTTCGCGCGCCGTTGCGCCGCCGCGTCTCGCGCGCGCGACGAGGCGCTCGAACGCGTCGAGGAGGCGGTCGTGGTGGCGGACGCGGACGAGCGCGTCGTCTCCTGGAACCGCGCGGCCGAGCGCCTCTACGGCCTGCGCGCGGAGGACGCGATCGGGTCCCCGCTTCCGGAATGCTTCTACCCGCTCTGGCTCGACGCGGAGTCGCGGCTCGAGGCGTGGCGCGCGGTCGCGGCGCGCGGCGTCTGGCTGGGTTCGGCGCGCCTGTCGGCGCGCGACGAACCCGCCCGGAGCGCGGCGTTCGAGATCGCGGCCGTGCGCGACGGCGGCGGCCGACGCGCGGGCCTCCTGATCGTCGCGCGCGCGTCGACCGAGTCGGAGCCGGCGGCCGCGCCGGACTCCGCCGGCACGCGTCAATTCTTGGAGCGGATCCTGAACGGGATCGCCGATCCGGTGTTCGTCAAGGACCGTGAGCACCGGATGCTGTTCGTCAACGACGCGCTGTGCGCGCTCACGGGCCTGCCGCGGGAGAAGCTGCTGGGCCAGGACGAGAGCCAATATCTCCCCGCCGAGCAGGCCGCGGTGTTTCACCGGCAGGACGATCTCGCGTTCGAGAGCGGCCGCGAAAACGTCAACGAGGAGGTCCTCACGGACGCGCGCGGGATGGCGCACGTGCTCGTCACGAAGAAGACCGTCTGGCGCGACGCGTCCGGGAGGCCGTACCTCGTGGGCGTGGTGCGCGAGATCACCGACCTCGTCAAGACCGTCGACGACCTCAAGCGCAGTCAGGAGGCCCTGCGCCGCGCGCAGAAGCTCGAGGCCGTCGGGCGACTCGCCGGCGGGGTCGCGCACGACTTCAACAACGTGCTGACCGCGATCGTCGGCTGCGCGAACCTGGTCCTCGAGAACCTGCCGCCGGGTCATGCGGCGCGCGAGGACGCGCAGGAGATCCGCCGCGCCGGCGAGCGCGCGGGCAACCTCACGCGCCAGCTGCTGTCGTTCTCGCGGCGGCCCGAGGGCGTGCCCCTGGTTCTCGACTTGCGCGAGCTCTACGGGGGCATGCGCAAGATGCTGCAGCGCCTGCTGCCCGCGCACATCGACCTCGAGTTCCGCGTTCCCGAACGCCTGCGCTCGGTGCGCATCGATCCGGGGCAGGCGGAGCAGGTCCTGTTGAATCTCGTCGTCAACGCGGGCGACGCGATGCCCGACGGCGGGCGCGTCGTCGCCGAGCTCAGCGACGCGCCCGAGGGCGGCGGCGGCCTCTCCGGGCCGTGCGTGTGCCTGACGGTGACGGACGACGGGGTCGGCATGGACGCGCCCACGCGCGCGGCGATCTTCGAACCGCTGTTCACGACGAAGCCGAACGGCACCGGCTTCGGGCTCTCGACCGTGCGCGACGTGGCGGAGCGCAGCGGGGCCGCCGTCGAAGTCGAGAGCGCCCCGAACAAGGGCTCGACGTTCCGCGTGTACTGGCCCGCGAGCGCCGCGCCGCCGGAGATCGCGGAGCCGCGGCGCCGGGCGCGCCGACGCCGCGCGCCGCGGCGCGCGTGCGTGCTCGTCGTGGAAGACGACGACGCGGTGCGGCGCTTCGTCGTCCGCCTTCTCGAGCACGCGGGCTACGAGGTGCTGAGCGCGAGCGACGGACTCGAGGCCCTGCGCCTCAGCGACTCCCACGAGGGCGCGTTCGACGTCGCCGTCGTCGACGTGATCCTGCCGCGCCTCATCGGCCCTCAGTTCGTCGAGCGCATGCGCGCGCGCCAGCCGACCGCGAAGATCCTCTACATCTCGGGCCAGCCCACGCAGCGCGTCGTGCAGGACGCGGCGGCGTCCGGCCGCTCGTCGTTCCTGCCCAAGCCCTTCGATGCGCCCCTGCTCGCCGAGCGCGTGCGCGCGCTGATCTCCCCGGGCCGCGGCCGCCGCTCGCCTTCGCGGCGCGGGCATTGACCCTCCGCGCCAAGGCGCGCACGCGCGCGGCGCGAAAGCGGTATCATGCCCGTGAGGACATGACATGAGCCTGGATGTCGTCGCGCTTTCCCGCCTGCAGTTCGCGCTGACGATCATGTTTCATTACCTGTTCCCTCCGCTGTCGATCGGGCTCGGCGCGCTGCTGGTGCTGATGGAGGGCGCCTACCACCGCACGGGGGACAAGGACTGGGAGACGCTCGCGCGGTTTTGGACGCGCGTGTTCGCGGTCAATTTCGCCATGGGCGTGGCGACCGGGATCGTGATGGAGTTCCAGTTCGGCACGAACTGGTCGACGTACGCGCGCTTCGTCGGCGACGTCTTCGGCTCGGCGCTGGCGGCGGAGGGAATCTTCGCCTTCTTCCTGGAGTCCGGCTTTCTCGCGGTGCTGGTGTTCGGCTGGGACCGCGTGTCGAAACGGATGCACCTGGTCTCGACCGTGCTCGTCGCGCTCGGCGCCACGTTCTCGGCGCTGTGGATCGTGGTCGCCAACTCGTGGCAGCAGACGCCGGCGGGCTTCGCCTTGGTGACGCATGACGGCGTGGTGCGCGCGGAGGTCGTCGACTTTTGGGCGATGGTGCTCAATCCGTCGAGCGTGCAGCGCCTGGTCCACGTGCTTCTCGGCGCGTACGCGCTCGGCGGCGCGTTCGTGGCGAGCGTGTCGGCGTTCTACGTGCTGCGCGGGCGCCACGGCGCGCTCGCGCGCAAGTCGCTGCGGCTGTCCGTGCTCTTCGGCGCCGCCGCGTGCCTCGCGCTGCTGGTCTCCGGAGACAGTCAGGCGCGCGCGGTCGCGCGCAACCAGCCCGCGAAGCTCGCCGCGTTCGAGGGACTGTACCGGACGCAGGCCGCGGCGCCGATGTCCTTGATCGGATTCCCGGACGACGCGCGCCAGGAGACGCGCTTCGAAGCGGCGGTGCCGGGGCTGCTCAGCCTGCTCGTGCACGGACGCGTCGACGCGCCGGTGACCGGATTGGACGCGTTCAAGACCGAGGACCGCCCGCCCGTCGCCGCGTCGTACTTCCTCTATCACGCGATGGTGGGCGCCGGCATGCTGCTCGCCGTCGTGTTCGCCGCGGCGGCGTGGCGCCTGCGCGGCGGGCGGCTGTACAAGGACACTCGGCTGCTGTACGCGCTCGTCGCCGGCGTGCTCGCCGCGTTCGCGGCCAACGAGCTGGGCTGGTGCGCCGCCGAGGTCGGCCGCCAGCCGTGGATCGTCTACGGGCTGCTGCGCACCAAGGACGCGGTGTCGCGCGAGGTGCCGGCGACGCAGGTGGCGGCCTCGATCGTCATGTTTACCTTCATCTACGCGCTGCTGTTCGTGGTCTGGGTGAGCGTGCTCGACGACAAGATCGCCCACGGGCCGGGCGAGGACGGTGCTTCCCGGAAGAAGGGCGGCTGGCTGTCGGCCGCGGCGGAGCTGGCCGATCCCGCGGGCTCCTCCTTGACCGAGGCGAAGGGGCACGACGCGTGAGCCTGCGCGACCTGTGGTTCGTCCTGCTCGGCGCCCTGCTCGCGGGCTACGCGATCCTGGACGGCTTCGACCTGGGCGTGGGCATCCTGCATCTCGGCGCGCGCGACGACCGCGAGCGCCGCGCGTTCATGAAGTCGATCGGCCCGTTGTGGGACGGCAACGAGGTCTGGCTCGTGACCTTCGGCGGCGCGCTGTTCGCCGCGTTCCCGGAGGCGTACGCGACCGCGTTCTCCGCTTTTTATTTGCCCTTCATGCTGCTGCTGTGCGCGCTGATCTTTCGCGCCGTTTCCCTGGAGTTCCGCAGCAAGCGCGACTCCGCCGCGTGGCGCCGCGCGTGGGACTGCGCGTTCTTCGCGGCGAGCCTGGGCGCCGCCGTCCTGTTCGGCGTGGCCGTCGGGGACTCGATGCTGGGCATCCCGATCGGCGCCGACCGCGAGTACGCGGGCGGCGTGCTCGAGCTGCTGCGCCCGTACGCGCTGCTCGTGGGCGCGCTCAACGCGGCGCTGTTCGCTCTGCACGGCGCGCTGTACCTGAACCTGAAGACCTCGGGCGCGCTGCAGCGCCGCGTCCAGCGCTGGGCGTGGCACGCGTTCGGCGTCTTCTTGACCTTGTACCTGTTCACCACGATCGTGACCTTGATCCTGGTGCCGCGCGCGTTCGCGAACTTCCGCGGCATGCCGTGGCTGTGGGGGATCGTCGCGGCGAACGTGCTGGCGCTGGGCGCCGTGCCGCGCGCGCTGTACCTGCGCCGCCCCGGCCAGGCCTTCGCGTCCTCGGCGGCCGCGATCGCGGCGCTCGTCGCGCTGTTCGGCGCCGCGCTCTACCCGGATCTGATCGCCTCCAGTCTCAATCCCGCTTGGAGCCTCACGATCGACAACGCGTCCTCTTCGGACAAGACCCTGCGGCTCATGGCCTTCATCGCGGGCCTCGGACTGCCGTTCGTGCTCGCCTACACCGGGGTCGTCTACTGGGTTTTCCGCGGCAAGGTCGAGCTCGGCGAGTTGGGCTACTGACGCCGCCGCTTCGCGTCCGCTCGGCTCAGCGGTCGGCGGCGCGGCGCAGGCGGTCCATAACCGCGCGGCCGACGCCGCGGTCGGGCACGGCCTCGACGAACAAGGTCCTCACGCCGGCCTTCTCCGCGTCGCGCAGGGCCGCGAACAGCGCGCGCGCGTAGGCGTCGACTCCGCCGCGCACCCGGCGCGCGAACTTCGGCGCGCCTGCGCGCCGCGCGGAGCGGTGGATCAGGCCGGCGCCGCGTTCGTTCAAGCCCGCGAGCGCGCCGCGCCGGATCAGCGCCGGGGGGACGAGGACGACCGCGCAAGAGGGCGCGTAGTGGCGGTGGCGCGTGCCCGGCGCCGCGGGCGCGGAGCGTCCGGGAGCCGCGACGGCGGCGCGCGCCGCGCGCGCGATCCTCTCGGGCGCCAGCGTGCCGGGGCGCAGGAGCACGGGCCGGCGCCCGCGCGCGTCGACGATCGCGGACTCGAGGCCTTGGCGGCACGGTCCGCCGTCGAGGATGAGCGCGAGGCGGCCGTCGAGGTCGCGCAGGACGTGCGCGGCCGTCGTGGGGCTCGGACGCCCGGAGAGGTTCGCCGAGGGTGCCGCGATCGGCTCGCCGAGCGCGCGGATCAGCGCGCGCGCCGCCGGGTGGCCGGGGCAGCGCACGGCGACCGTGCGGCGCCCGCCGGTCACGGCGTCGGGAACTTCCTTCGTACGCTCGAGCACCAAAGTCAGAGGTCCCGGCCAGAAGGCGGCGATCAGGCGCCGCGCGAGCGGCGTGGTGCGGCGCGCGACGCGCGCGAGCATCGCGGGCCCGTCGACGTGGACGATCAGCGGGTTGTCCGACGGGCGGCCCTTCGCGCGGTAGACGCGGCGCGCGGCGGCGGCGTCGAAGGCGCGCGCACCGAGGCCGTAGACGGTCTCGGTCGGGAACGCGACGAGCCGACCCGCGCGCAGGAGTTCCGCGCCGCGCCGGATTCCGGCGGCGTCGGCGGAGACGATCTTCGTGCGCGGCGCGCGACGGGGTAAAGTCACCGCGTCGATTATACCGCCTTCCGACGGCGTTCGAGGGCGCGAGAATAAGCTAACCTCATCGCGTGACGGCGCGCGCGCTCGCGGTTTTATTTTTCCTGTCCGGCTTCGCGGGCCTGGCTCTCGAGACCGTCTGGCTGAGGCTCGCGATGGCGCGCTGGGGCTGCGCCGCGCCGACGGTGTCCGCGTTCCTGGCGGCGTTCATGGCGGGGCTCGGCCTCGGCGGCTGGCTCGCGGGGCGGCTCTCGCGCCGCCTCGCGAATTGGGACGAGGCGAGCCTGCTCCGTTTGTACGCGTCCGCCGAGCTCTCGGTCGGGATCGCCGCGCTTCTTCCGGCCGCGGCGCTCGCGGGCGTTCTGCTTCCCGCGTGCGCGTGCATGGGCGCGTCCTTCCCGCTCGCGCTCGCCGCCGCGCGCCGCGCGTCCGGCGGCTCGCCGCGCGAGTCCTTCAGCGCGCTGTACGCGGCCAACGTGTTCGGCGCGGCCGCCGGCGCGGCGCTGACCGCGCTGGTCCTCATCGAGGCGCTCGGTCTGGGCGGGACGCGGCACGCGGCCGCGGCGCTCGAGCTCGCGACGGCCGCGGCCGCGTACGCGCTGAGCTTTCGCGCCGGCGGCGCCGCGCGGCGCGCGCGCGCGACGCCGGCCGCGGCGCCGCGCGGCGGGCGCGGGGACCTCGCGCTGTTGTTCGTCGCGGGCTTTTGCGGGATGGCGATGGAGATCGTCTGGATCCGGCTCTATACGCCTTACGCGGGCACGACGATCTACGCGTTCGCGGCGATCCTCGCCGCGTATCTGACCGCGTCGTTCGCCGGAGCCGCGCTGTACCGCGCGGCCGCGCGCCGCGGCGCGGCGGCCGCCGCCGTCGAGCTCGCCTGGATCGCGGCCGGCCCGCTGAGCCTTCTCCCGCTGTCGACGGCGGACCCCGCGACGCCTCTGCCGGGATTCTTGAGGCCGCTCGGCCTCGTCCCGCTGTGCGCGGCGCTCGGCGCGCTCACGCCGGCGCTCGTCGACCGTCTCTCCGGCGGCGAGGCCGACCGCGCGGGCTCCGCCTACGCGGCGAATCTCGCCGGCTGCGTGCTGGGACCGCTCGCGGCGGGCTTCGTGCTCCTGCCTCATTTGAGCGAGCGCGCGGTTCTGGTCCTGCTCGCGCTGCCCTTGTTCGCCGCGGGAGCGGCCGCGGCGCGCGCGCGGCGCGGACCGCTCGTCGGCCGTTTTTCGGCGCTCGCCGTCTGGATCACGGCCGCGTGGCTCGCGGCCTTGCTGCCCCTCGCGACGTCGACGTTCGAGGAGGCGGTCGCGGCCGCGCATCCCGAGGCGCTCATCCGCCGCGACGCGCAGGCGAGCGTGGTCGCGGCGGGCGTCGGGGACGCGCGCTTCCTCCTCGTCGACGGCCAGGGCATGACGAGCCTCTCGCCGATCACGAAGGCGATGGCCCACCTGCCCGCGGCCCTGCTCGGCCGGCCGCCGGTCCGGGCGCTGACGATCTGCTTCGGCATGGGCACGACGTTCCGTTCGCTCGCGTCTTGGGGAATTCCGACGACCGCGGTCGAGCTCGTGCCGAGCGTGCCCGGACTTTTTTCTTTCTTCCACGAGGACGCCGCGCGCGTGCTCGAGGCGCCGGACTCGCGCATCGTCGACGACGACGGACGGCGCTGGCTCGCGCGCTCGACGCAGACGTTCGACGTGATCGCGGTCGACCCGCCGCCGCCGCTGGAGTCCGCGGGCACGGGCATGCTCTACTCGAAGGAGTTCTACGCGAGCGCGCGCGCTCACCTGACTCCCGACGGCCTCTTCGCGCAGTGGATCGCGGAGCCGCTCGAGCCCGCGATCACCGCCGCGTTCGCGCGCGCGCTGCGCGAGTCGTTCCCGTACGCGCGCGTGTTCCGCTCCTACGACACGCGCGACGGCTGGGGCTGGCACGTGATCGCGGGCCTGCGTCCGATCCGCGATGCCTCGGCGGAAGAACTCGCGCGCCGCCTGCCGCCCGCGGCCGCGGCGGACTTCGTCGAGTTCGGCCCGGAGAAGACGCCGCGCGCGCAGTTCGCGCGCCTGCTCGCCGGCGAGACGACGCTCGCCGCGCTCGCCGCGGTCCCCGGGCCGGCGCTCGTCGACGACCGCCCGCTCAACGAATACTACCTCCTGCGCCGCGCGTTCCCGTCCCTCGCGCCGTCACTCCTCGGGCGCGGAGAATAAACCACAAAGACACGAAGAACGAACGGATTAAACACAGAGACGTCGAGAACGAACGGAGAGGACGGAGGAGAAAGATAAAGTTTTTTTGCCGTTAGCTCTCCATCCGTTCTTCGTGCCTTCGTGGTTCATGCCGTTCTCCTCCGTCTCTCCCGCCGTTCTCGACGTCTCTGTGTCTAAACCACTCCTGTCCGGTTAAAGTTGGAGGCAAAGCTGGGGATCTTCGCTTTTGAACTTGGCGAGTCTAAGATCGTTTAGGCTTAGCAGGTCCAGCAGGGATACGCGTTCCAACAGCATCTCGCGC
>Ga0209208_10000038_pt1 | contig 127681 bp, 113 predicted proteins | sample S1TSphfallax_3_FD_187694 | JGI IMG/M metagenome (GOLD analysis project Ga0209208, IMG submission 187694) | Host-associated microbial communities from peat moss isolated from Minnesota, USA - S1T2_Fd - Sphagnum fallax MG (SPAdes) (version 2) | ecosystem: Host-associated > Plants > Peat moss >... | reverse complement strand
GTTGGCGGAGCTGGGGTGGGATGCGGCGTTGGAGGATGTGGTGGTGGTGGAGTGGCCGGAGCGGGTGGGGTTGGCGGGGGCGTTGGAGGTGGGGTTTGAGGGGGTGGGGGAGGTGCGGCGGGTGAGTTTGGGGGAGGGTTGGGGTAAGAAAGGCCTTCTTTTCTGAAGAAAAGAAGCAAAAGACTTTTAACTGTTTAGGCGCGCCTCGCCGGCAGCACACGCCAAATACCAAAAGTCTTTTGCTTCTTTTCTTCAGAAAAGAAGATCTTTCTTCTTCACATGCCGCGACAGCGCACGGATATGATCCACCCCAATCCCGCAACATCCGCCGATGATGGTGGCCCCGGCCGCGACCCATCGATCCGCCCACGCACAGTAGGACGCCGGATCGAGATCGGGGCGCAACGCGGTGAGATCCACATTGGCTTTCTCTGCGTTATGTGCCTGGAAGGCGTTGGCATAGACCCCGATCGGCGTGGTGCAGCCAGAGGCCAGGAACGTTTGGCGCGCGGTTGCAACGGCCGGAGCCATAACTTCCGGCTGGCTGCAATTGAAGAGGATGGCGTTGATGTTTGCTTCGGCGGCCCAGGATGCGGCGGCGGCGACTGTTTCGCCGGAGCGCAGGCGGGGCGGGTACTGCAAGGCGCCTGATTCATCCATCAGGGTGAAGGAAATCCAAACCGGTTTGCCATTGGGTTTTGCCAGATCGAGCACGGTGCGCGCTTCGGCCAAGCTGCTGAGCGTTTCGCCGAGCCAGAGATCGACCGATGGCCGAAGCCCCGCGATCAGCACGGCGAGATAGTCGGCGGCGCGATCGGGGTTGAACAGATCGGGGCGATAGGAGCCGAAAATTGGCGGCAGCGAGCCGGCGACCAGGGTGGGGGTAGGGCTCGCATCGGCTGCCTGCCGCGCGAGTTGGCCGGCTAGGGTTGCAAGGGCCGCGCCCTCGGCCTCGAAGCGTGCCTGGCCGATGTGAAAGGGCACCAGCGCGTAGCTGTTGGTGGTGATGACATCGGCGCCGGCGGCGGCGAACTCGGTGTGGACCTGTTTGACGTGCTGGGGGGATTGCATCAGCGCCAGCGCGGACCATTCCGGCTGGCGAAAGGGTGCGCCGACACGCTGTAGCTCGCGGCTCATGCCGCCGTCGATGATGATCATGGGCGGGATTTGCTGGTGGCTTTCTCCAGGATTCCCCGCCTTAGCGGCGGAACTCGGCGAAACCAGCCTGCGGCTTGAAGGGGAGAATGATGAGTTTTCGCTTACCCGGTTTGCGTTCGGGGCCCATGGCGCGGATGCGGCCGACCTGGCCGGCGGAGGGTTCGTGGGGGCACAGGGCGAAGACGCGGCGGCGGAGCAGCGCGGTGAGTTCGGTACGGTCGGTTATCGGGGCCATCTGCTCGTAGGGGATGGTAGCGCCGACGCAGACTTCGATGTTGCGGCCAAGCAGGCGTAACGCTTCCGGCAGGATCATCGAGCTGCGCAGGAACATGCTGAATTGACTGACGGCGTGGAAGCGCCAGGAGTTCTGGCCGAAGAAGAAGAGCGGTACGACATCCGCCTGGGCCTTGTGCACGAGTTTGGCGACGAAGGTTTTCCACGGCAGATCGCCGGCGCGGCCCAAAGGCCAGTCGGCGGTGGCAATGCCGCCAGCGGGGAAGATCATGATCGTCTCGCCGGCCTTCAGGCGGGCGATTGCCTCGCGGCCGCTGGCAGCGTTGATCTGAAGCCCAGCCCGGGTTTCGGAAAAGTCGATCGGCAGGGCGAATGGCGCCATTTCCGGGATGCGCAGCAGATCGGAATGGATAAGGATTTTGACCGGCCGGCCAATTCGCTCGGCCAGGGCCAGGGCTGCCACACCGTCAGGCACGCCGAAGGGATGGTTGGCGATCATCAAAATCGGGCGGCCTGGCGTGCAGGGTGGCGGCCACGGCTCGCCGCGTATGTCGAGCTTGATGCCGCATGCGGCCAGCAGCCTGTTCATCGCATCACCCGGATACAGGTCGAAGCCGGACCGCCAGGCCTGATACAGCCGGGATGCCTGCTTGATGCCGTGCGAGTGCTCGACCAGGCGGAGAATCAGTTGCTTGCCGCCGGGCATATCGGGGCGCGCGGTGCTGAGCGGATTGTGCTGCGCCTTCAAATTGTCATTCCGTCATTTCCAGGCTGGGCCGTGCATTGAACCGGCCGCAGATCGAAGCGGCCATGACCCTAAACCTTACATGCCGCGCCACAGTTCGCGCAATTGGTGTGGGCATAATGTCATGGAAACGCCACATCCATCCGGCGGGGTCGGGGGGTTTCGTGGTCGTCGTTGCAGCCTTTCATGCCGCCGCCATCGAGGGCCTGCGCCGTTCCAAAGCGCTTCCTCGCCATGATAAGGAAGAAAGGTCTTCTTTTCTGAAGAAAAGAAGCAAAAGACTTTTGACTAGCTGTCGCGGAGTCGCCGGCAGCATACGCCATGGTCAAAAGTTTTTTGGTTCTTTTTTTCAAAAAAGAACATCCTTTCTTACTTCGGAATAGCAACCGCAATCGACGCCGCCACCCCCAAGAGGATTGCGAAGATCCGATCAAAGGCCCGCGCGAACGGCGCGCCGCCGGCCGGCAGAAGCACGATGATCACCAGCGTGACGCAGCACAGCCGCAAGGTGGGCCGGGCGGCGGTGAGGGTGGCGAGGGGCGCGAGGGCGGCCCAGAAGAGCCATAGCCGCGGCAGGCCGTGATGCGTGCCGAGCACAACCAGAAGGCCGGCCGCGGCGCCGATGACGGTGCCGATGACACGGTTGCGCGAGGCGGTGACGGTATCGGCCAAAGCAGGCTGTAGCACGACAACGGCGGTGATGAGCGCCCAGTAGCCCTCCTGCAGGCCGATGGCCCAGGCGCCGGCGTAGGAGAGGGCGCAGGCGGCCAGGATGCGCAGGGTTTGCACGGCGATGGCGCGGGACCTGGTTGTGTCGTTTGCGCCGCTTGCCATCACTCCCCCCGTTGCGCACAAGATCACGCAGCATGACCCATATCCGATCCGCCATCCTGCTGGCCGCCGGGCGCGGCGTGCGCATGCGCCCGTTGACCGATAGCACACCCAAGCCGCTGCTGACTCTGGGCGGCCGGGCGCTGCTGGATCATGCACTCGATCGGCTGGGCTCGGCGCAGGTGGAGCATGTGGTGGTGAATGCCCATTGGCATGCCGACCAGTTGGCATCGCATGTGGCGGGGCGGCCGGTGCCGCCGGCGATCACCGTTCGCCATGAAGACCAGTTGCTCGATACCGGCGGCGCTGTGCTGGCGGCACTGTCGGAAAACCTGGTGGGCGCGCAGGACGCGCCCTTCTTCGTGGTGAATAGCGATAGCGTGTGGCTGGATGGCCCGGTGCCCACGCTGACCCGTATCCAGGCCGCGCTCACGGATGAGACGGACGGGGTGATGCTGGTGCACCGCACGTTTCAGATCCAGGCGGATGTGGGGTTTGGGGATTTCTTTCTCGATCCCTGGGGCATTCCGCGGCGGCGGCGGGAACGGGAGGTGGCGCCCTACCTGTATGCGGGGATCACGCTGGCACGGCCGGCGCTGTTCGCGGGGCTGCCGGCGGGGGAAGTTTCCATGAACGCGATCTGGGATCGGGCGCTGGCGGCGAAACGACTGACCGCGGTGGTGCATGACGGGTTGTGGTTTCATCTGACACGGCCGGATGATCTGGATGAGGCCGAGCATGCCCTGATGGCGCAGCTGACCGGGCCGACGACGTGAAGGAAGGAAGCGTTCTTTTTTGAAAAAAAGAACCAAAAAACTTTGAGTAATGGCGCGCGCGTGAAGCTGGCGAGTATCGCGGCGAACCGGCCGTTTTTGGATGAGCTGGCGGCGCATTGGTTGGCGCGGACAGCACAAAATCCGCTACAGACCTCCGATGGGATGTTCATCCTGCCGACGCGCCGGGCGGTGCGGGGCCTGAGGGAGGCATTTCTCAGGCAGGCGGGGGGCAAGCCCCTGCTGCTGCCGCGGATCATGGCGCTGGGGGGCGTGGATGAAGCGCCGCTGGCCATGGCCGGCACGCTCAGCCTGAAACCCGCCGTGCCGCCACAAACGCGCCTGGCCGTTCTAACTCACCTGATCCTGAAAATGGGGGGGCATAACGGCGCACCCACGGAAGCGGACCGGGCCTGGCTGCTGGCCGCGGAACTGGCCAATCTGCTGGATGAGGCAGCGCGCGCGGAGATAGACCTCGCGCAGGCTCTGCCAAAAGCCGTGGGGCAGGAATTCGCGGCGCACTGGATGCTGACCCTGACATTCCTCGAGATCGTGACGGCGCGGTGGCCGGAATGGCTAGAAGATAACGGGTACTGCGATGGCGCAGCGCGGCAGATTGCGCTGATCAAGGCACAAACGGCGGCGTGGCATGCAATGCCGCCGGATGTGCCGGTGATCGCGGCCGGCAGCACGGGCGCCATCCCGGCCGTGGCGGCGTTGCTCAAACGGGTGGCGGGGATGGATCGCGGCCTGGTGGTGCTGCCGGGGCTGGATTTTGATCTGGATGAGGCGAGCTGGGATGCGCTGGAGCCGAGCCATCCCCAGGCCGGCTTGCGGGATCTGCTGGTGGCGCTGGATGCACGGCGCGGGGATGTGCGGCCCTGGACAGAGATCGCACCGGCCTGCCTGCCGGCAACCTGCGATGCGGGGCGGATGGCAACCCTGCGCATGGCATTGCTGCCGGCGCCCAGCCTGCACCAGTGGCAGGCCCCGCCGCTGCTGGAAACGGGCGGGCTGGCGCGGTTGGCGGCCGCTGACCAGCAGGAGGAGGCCTTGGCGATCGCGCTGACGCTGCGCGATGCCCTGGAAACACCGGGGGCACGGGCGGCCCTGGTGACGCCGGACCGGACGCTGGCGCGGCGCGTCTCGGCCGAGCTGCTGCGCTTCGGCATCGTCGCCGATGACAGCGCGGGCGAAGATCTGGCGGAGACGCCGGCCGCGCTGTTCCTGCGGCTGCTGGCCGAGGCAGTGGCGGAGGATTTGCGGCCGGTGCCGCTGCTGGCATTGTTGAAACATCCGTTTGCCGCGGCGGGCTTGTCGCCGGAAGCGTGCCGGGCGGCCGCGCGGCGGCTGGAACGGACGTGTTTGCGTGGGCCCCGGCCCAGCCCTGGCCTTGCGGGGCTGCGGGCGCATGAGCGGGCGGATGGTTCATTCCTGGATCGGCTGTCCGGCTGTCTGCGGCCGCTGTTGAACCTGACGGAGGCGCCGGCCGCCACGCCGGATCGGGCGCTGGTGGCGCTGGTGGAGGCGGCCGAGGCGCTGGCGACGACGGACAGCGTGGCGGGGTCGTCGGTTCTGTGGGCGGGGGAGGATGGGGCGGCGCTGGCGGAGCACCTGGCGGGGCTGCATGCGGCGCTGCCGAGATTGCCGCCGCAGGACTTGGCCAGTCTGCCGGGCTTGCTGGATGCGGCGCTGGCGGGGATTGCCGTGCGCACGCGGCGGGCTTTGCGCGGGCGGGAGGGGGCAGAGCATCCGCGGATGTTCATCTGGGGCTTGCTGGAGGCGCGGCTGCAATCGGCGGACGTGATTGTGTTGGGCGGGTTGAGCGAAGGCACGTGGCCGGGCCTGGCTGAGTCCGGGCCGTGGATGAACCGGGCGATGCGCCAGGCCGTGGGGTTGGCCTCGCCGGAGGAGCGTGTGGGCCAGGCGGCGCATGATTTCGTGATGGCGGCGTGCGCGGGGGGGCGTGTGGTTCTCTCCGCGCCGCGGCGGCGGGATGGGGCGCCGTGCGTGCCGGCGCGGTGGCTGGTGCGGTTGGAGGCGTTGCTGGGCGGGCAGAAGCGGGCCTTGGAGCGGTCGGAGGCGGCCGGGTGGGCGCAGGCGATGGACCGGCCGGCCGGGGCGCCGGTGCCGGTAGCGGTGCCTGAGCCGTGCCCCGCGGTGGGGTTGCGGCCGCGGAAGCTGAGCGTGACGGAGATAGAGACGTGGCTGCGCGATCCGTATGCGATCTATGCGCGGCATGTGCTGAAGCTGAAGAAGCTGGAACCGATCGAGCAATCCGCGGATTACGCCGATTACGGCAGCATCGTGCATGCGGCGCTGAATGCGTTTTTCGGCAAGTTTGGCCTGGCCTGGCCGCCGGATGCGGAGGCGCGTCTGGTGGCGGAGATGGATGCGGCTCTTGATGCGGCGAATCTGCGGCCGGCGCTGGCGGCGTGGTGGCGGCCGCGGCTGCGGCGCATTGCCGCGTGGGTGGCGCTGGCGGAGCGGGATCGGCGTTCGGGCGGGCGGCCTTTGCTGATTGCGCCGGAGCAGAAGGGTGCGTGGGTCTTTGCCGCACCGGCGGGGGAATTTACCTTACACGGGCGGGCGGATCGGATCGATCGGCGGGCGGATGGGTTGTTGGCTGTGCTGGACTACAAGACCGGCACGGCGCCGACGACAAAACAGGTGGAGGAGGGGCGTGCGCCGCAATTGCCGCTGGAGGCGGCGATGGTGATGCATGGTGGGTTTGGCGAGGAATTGCGCGGGGATGTGGCGGAGCTGACCTATTGGCAGATTTCGGGCGGGTATGAGCCTGGCAAGGTTCTGACGTTGTTCCGCGGGGATGCGGCGCGCACCGCGGAGATGGCGGGGCAGGCGGCGGAGCGGTTGCAGGACTTGGTGGCAAAGTTTGATCAGCCGGGGCGGACGTATTTGTCGCAGCCGGCGCCGGGGATGGTGCCGCGGTTTTCGGAGTATGCGTTGTTGGCGCGGGTGGCGGAGTGGTCGGCGGCGGAAGAGTAAGGAAGAGTTCTTTTTTGAAAAAAAGAACCAAAAAACTTTTGCTCTTTTGTCGGGTGGCTGCCCGAGCATCCGTCTTAATGAACAGAAGTTTTTTGCTTCTTTTTTTCAAAAAAGAAGCGCTTTCTTGCCTTCGTTTTCTGTTCGCAACGGTGGGTGGACGAGGTGGTATGCGTCAGGCGGGCTCTTCGTTGGCTGATTGTAGGTGTGGTGCATGGTGTGGCGGGGCTTTTTGCTGTCTCCATCCTGATGCCGGCGGCGTATTGCGCGCAGCATGGCTGTGAGGGGCCGGATCTGGACGGATTTATGCCGGCGCTATTCCTGGCGCCGTTTGGCACGGTTGCGGTGGTGGTTTCGTTGTGGGGGGTTGTGCGGCGGCTGAGGGGCGGCGGTGCGTGGGTGTGGGTTTTGTGGCCGGTTGCGGTGGGTGAGGGGGTGATTCTGGCGGGTGTTGCCGGGGTGATCTTGGTGGGTGTTTCCTCGGCGGTTTGGCGCAAACCGGGGCATCTTGAACGGCGGGATTTTTCGCCGCCGCATGTTTTGCACGAGGATGGCGGGCAGCGATGAGGGTGCCGCGCAGCGTTGGCAGGTTCTTTCTTACAGGCGCGACTCCGCCCCAAGCCATGCCTGCGGCTCGGAAGGGGTGACATCCTCCAGCGTTTCCTCGGCGCTGACGCAGGTTTTGATCACAGCGTGGGCCTGCCTCCAGGTGGCGGCATGGTCGACGGCATCCAGCAGGCAACGGTCGTACACCGTGTAGTCGCGGCCGGCCTGGCAGCCGAAGGATGTGCGGTCGGCGCGGGCAGCGGTCAGCACGATGCGGTTCGGGCGGCGCATCGGGCCTTGCGCGAAGGCGCCGGAGAAGCAGCTGGAGATCACAACGACGGTTGGGGCGTCGCCACAGCCGCGGACCAGCGCGCGGTCCAGCGCCGGTGGCGTGAGAACCTCATCGCGCGCGGACAGATACAGGCCGGCGTTGTGCACCCCGTGGGAAGTGGCGAATACGAAGCAGCCCTGCCCCGCATGCGGATGCATGGCTTCGATGGCGGACAAAACATGGGAGAGCGTCGCCCACCGGGCAACGTGGTGTGCGACCAGCGAGGGCGTGGCGCTCAGTAGGCGGATATCCGCCTGGCCCTGGCCGGTCGCGGCCAGGCGGGCCCGCAGGCTCTCCACCGCGTTGTCGAAGACCGGCAAACTGTCGTCCCCGGCGACAAGGACGACCTTGTCCCTGGCTGATGACGCGAGCGCGGCGCCGGGACCTTGCGGCGGCGGATTTCGCGCGGCCGCGCAGGGGGCGAGGCAGAGAAGCATCAGCAGCGTGCGGCAGTGCAGGGGGATCATCATGGTTGCAGTCTAGGCGATAAAATCCCACACATTCACGCCCGTTCTGGGTGCGGCCTGTGGCGGCGCGCGGATTCGGATCAGCCGGCCATGTTGGTTGTGGTGTCAGACGACGGTGATATCGTTTTCAACTTTCGTGACACCGGGCGCGGCCCAGGCGGTTTCGGCGGCGGTCCGCCGGTCGTGCCAGGAGGTTGCGGTGCCGGTGAGCCGGATTTCGCCACCCACCGCGCTCACCTTGATGCTGCATGGATCGAAGAACCAGGACCGGTGCAGGGCATGCATGATGTTGTCGCTGAGATTGGATGGGCTGACGCGTGGCTTGATGAGAATGTGGTTTGAAATACCCACCACGCCCACCAGCGGGCGGATGGCTGTTTCGGCCGCTTCACTTTGAAAATGCCAGCCGAGGTCGCCTGCCATTGTCACCCAGCCATGATCCACATCCAGGCTGATCGCGTCGCGGGGAACGGACACGTCCCACGACAGGCGTTCCAGCGCCGCGGCGACAATTTCCTCATCGCCGCGCTGATGATCGAAGGCCAGCCGCACCTCAAGTTCGTTGGCGATGGCATGAACACCCTTGACGCGGCGTGCCGCATCTTCGGCGTGATGCTTCTGGACAAAGCTATCGACATGGCCCGATAGGGTTACCACGCCATCCTGCGCGGTGACCCCGATATGGGCCGCGACGATGCTTGGTTCCCAATTCAACTGGGCAAGCACTGCAAGTTGCAGATCGCTGTCATGAGACATGAACATTCTCCGCGCATGGGCGGGCGTGGCTCATCCCGCATCTGGCGCTGCTTTAGGCGGTGGATGCCATGTTGGGGCAGGCTCGGAAAATACCTAAGCGGGCGCAGCCAGATGTCGTCCGTCGCGTGGAAGAAGAAGCGTTCTTTTTTTTAAAAAAAAAGAACCAAAAAACTTTTGGCCGTGGCGTACGCGGGGCGCGGAGAGGTGGGCGCGAAAGAAGACTGCGGTGGAGAAAACAGCAGAAACAGAGAAAAATAGAAGGAAGAATGTTCTTTTTTGAAAAAAAGAACCAAAAAACTTTTGGTACTTTGGGTTCACTATGGGAATGGCGTGTGGGGTTGCTGGGGACGGGATTTGCGGGCGTGGGACTGGCGGGCGAGGGTGGCGAGGAAGCGGCGGGCGAGGAGGTCGGGGCGGCTGCCGGTGGACTTGCTGGCGAGTTCCACCTGGCGGGCGTCCTCCAGGGTGCGCAGCAGGTAATCGGCGGGCCAGAGGGTGAGGGCAGTGATCATGGCGGATTTGGCGCGGTAGAAGACAGGGGGGCGCATGGCGGCGACGGCGTCGGATGCGGAGATGCCGGTTTCCATGTGAAGGCGGGCCTGGTGCATTTTTTGAAGGTGCATCACGGCCATGCGGATGAGGGCGACGCCGTTCAGACCGTCCGCGATCGCGGCTTCACCAGCGGTATCGGTCTGTTCGATCTGGCCGCAGGTTGCGAAGAGAAGCGCGTCATCGGCCGCGGCGTGGGCGACCTCGCCAGTGCAGGCGCGGGCCATCTCGGCATCGATGCGGCCGCCGGGGCCGGCGAGCAAAGCGAGTTTTTCGATCTCGCCGCGGATGATGGCGCGGTCGCCGGCGAGGGTTTCGCCGAGCCAGGCCAGCGCATCGGGGTCGGCCTGGACGCGGAGCTCGGCGAAGGCGGTGCGGAGCAGGTCGGTGAGCGCGCGGCCTTCTTCGGGGTAGCAGGCGATGGCGGCGGCGTCCTTGGCCGTTTCCGCGAAGCTGCGCAGCTTGCCGCGGCCGAGCTCGGCGGCTTCCAGGATCAGCAGGGCCTGGCCGGGACCTTTCATGGCTTCCAGGGTGGGGGGGAGAGTTGCGTCGGTTGCGTCGCGCACGCGGATGACGCGGCGTCCGCCGAGCATGGAGAGGGCGGCCATTTCCGCGGGGATCTGGGACCAGGTGTCGCGGTGGAGTTCGGTGACGAGGAAGGGGTCGTTGAGGCTGCCGGCGACGGTTTTGGTGAGGAGTTGGGCGCGTTCGCGGATCAGGCCTTCATCCTCGCCGTGCAGCAGGACGAGGCGGGTGGCGCCGGGGGCGCGGAGGAAGGCGGCGATTTGGCGGGCGTCGAGTTTCAAGAGGCTTTGTCGGGGTGTTTGTGGAAGTAGAGGGCGAGGCCGGTGACGATCTGGTCGGCCAGGGCGTCGGCGATGCGGTGTTGGGCGGCTTCCTCGGAGAGGTCCATGTAGAAGAATTGTTCGTCGATGATGTTGTAGCCATCGACGCTGCGGACGGTGCCGCTGGCGAGTGTATCGCTGGCATTGCCGGCAGGGTGGAGGTGCCAGATGGCGGTGCCGACATCGCGGGCGCGGGTGGTGGAATTGTCCGCCTGCACATCGAGGTTTGCGGTGGTTTTGGTGTAGGAGATGGAGAGTTCGTAGCGTTTGGCGACGCCGCTATCGTCACCCTCCAGGCGTTGTTGCAGGGCCTGGCGGAGAAGTTGGCCGGTGCGGTCGGGGATGATGGGAACGTAGATCGCTTGCAGTGCGGCTTCCTGCGCGCCGCCCGGTGCATATAGCGGATGAAACCCGCAGGCGCTAAGTGTTACTGCCAGCGCCAGGGATAAAAGTTTTTTGGTTCTTTTTTTCAAAAAAGAACATTCTTCCTTTTTCATCCCGCCACCACAAAGTTAACTATTTTGCCCGGTATATATATCTCCTTGACGATTCTTTTCCCTTCCAACTGGCGTTTTACATTCGGTTCTTCTTTGGCCGCGGCGATGATGGTTTCGCGCGGGGTTTCGGTATCGGCGGGCAGGGTGATTGTGCCGCGGAGTTTGCCCATGATTTGGATGGCGAGCGTGACGGACTGGGCGGCGACCAAAGCGGGGTTGGCGGTGGGCCAGGGCTCGAGCGCGAGCAGGGTGGTATGGCCGAGGCGGGCGAAGATTTCCTCGGCCAGATGGGGCATCATGGGTGAGATGAGGCGGGCGGTGACATCCATTGCTTCGTGGCGGGCGAATGGCATTCCGCTGGCGGTGGGGGTTTTGTCGGCGTCCGTGATGGCGGCGGCGAGTTCGTAGATTCGGGCGACGGCGACGTTGAAGGCGAAGTCTTCCAGGGCTTGCGTTACGGCGGCGATGGCGCGGTGGGTGGCGCGGCGCAGGGTTTCGGCTTCCGGGGCGGCCTCGGCGGGTTCGGGCGTGGGGGCGGGGGTGGCTTCGGCGAGGCGGTAGAGGCGCTGGATGAAGCGGAAGGCGCCGATGACGCCGGCTTCGGACCATTCCATGTCCCGTTCGGGTGGATTGTCCGAGAGGATGAACCAGCGGGCGGTATCGGCGCCGTAGCGGTTGATGATGGCGCCCGGATCCACCGTATTGCGCTTGGATTTGGACATTGCCTCGATACGGCCGACCGTGACGGGCGCGCCCGTTTGGGCATGTGTGGCGATGCCGTTGACGATGCTGACCTCTTCCGGATAGAGCCAGTTGCCCTCGGCATCCTTGTAGGATTCGTGGGTGACCATGCCTTGGGTGAAGAGGCCGGCGAAGGGCTCGCCGATCGAAACGTAGCCGGTTTGTTTCATCGCGCGGGTGAAGAAGCGTGCGTAGAGCAGATGCAGGATCGCGTGTTCGATGCCGCCGATATACTGGTCCACGGGGAGCCAGCCATCCACGGCGCCGGGCACGGTGGGGGTTGGTGCGTTGGGGGCGCAGAAGCGGGCGAAGTACCAGGAGCTGTCCACGAACGTGTCGAACGTGTCGGTTTCGCGCTGGGCGGCGATGCCGCAGGTGGGGCAGGTGGTGTGTTTCCAGCTGGGGTGCTGGTCCAGCGGGTTGCCGGGGCGATCGAAGGAGACGTCTTCGGGCAGGATGACGGGAAGTTCGCTGTCCGGCACGGGGACGGGGCCGCAGCTGGGACAGTGGATGATGGGGATGGGGCAGCCCCAGTAGCGCTGGCGGCTGACGCCCCAATCGCGCAGGCGCCAGTTGGTGACGCCCTGGCCCCAGCCGGCGTTTTCCAGCGCGGCGATGGCGGCCGATTTGGCCGCCGCGATGGGCAGGCCATCGAGGAAGCCGGAATTGCAGATCTGGCCGGGGCCGACATAGGGGCCATCGGTGACGGCGAAGCTGGCGGGATCGGCGCCATCCGGGGCGACGACGGTGATGATGGGCAGGCCGTATTTGGTGGCGAAATCGAAATCCCGCTGATCGTGCGCAGGGCAGCCGAAGAGGGCGCCGGTGCCGTAATCGGTGAGGACGAAGTTGGCGATCCAGACCGGGAAAGTGCTGGGCAGGAAGGGGTGGCGGACGCGGTAGGGCGTGGGGAAACCGCGTTTTTCGGCGGTTTCCAGGGCGGCTTCGGTGGTGCCGAGCGTGCGGCATTCGGCGATGAAGGCGGCGGCCTGGGCGCTTGTGGCGGCCAGCGCCTGGGCGAGCGGGTGGTCGGGCGCGATGGCGAGGAAGGACATGCCGAAGAGCGTGTCCGGACGGGTGGTGAAAACCTCGATGCCGGTTTGGTCGCCGACGGGCTCGGTGAGCGGGAAGCGTAGGCGCGCGCCTTCACTGCGGCCGATCCATTTGGCCTGCATGGTGCGCACGCGGTCAGGCCAGCGGGTGAGGGTATCGAGCGATGCCAGCAGATCGGGCGCGAAATCGGTGATTTTCAGGAACCACTGGGAGAGTTTTTTCTGCTCCACCAGGGCGCCGGAGCGCCAGCCGCGGCCATCGATGACCTGTTCGTTGGCGAGCACGGTGTTATCCACCGGATCCCAGTTGACCGATGAGAGGCGGCGTTCCGCCAGGCCGGCGGCGAGGAAGGCCAGGAACAGGCGCTGCTGCTGGCCGTAATAGGCGGGATCGCAGGTGGCGAATTCGCGCGACCAGTCGATGGAGAGGCCCATGCGTTTGAGCTCGGCGCGCATGGCGGCGATGTTGGCGCGGGTCCAAACGCCGGGGTGGATGTGGCGTTCGCGGGCGGCGTTTTCGGCGGGCAGGCCGAAGGCATCCCAGCCCATGGGGTGCAGCACAAGGTAGCCCTGGGCGCGCTTGTAGCGGGCCACCACGTCGCCCAGCGTGTAGTTGCGCACGTGGCCCATGTGGATCTTGCCGCTGGGGTAGGGGAACATCTCCAGCACGTAATATTTTGGGCGCCCGGGCTCGGGGATGTCGGAGGCGGTGAAGGCGCCTGCCGCCTCCCAGGCGCGCTGCCAGGCGGGTTCGGCGGCGGCGAAGTCGTAGCTGGTGGGGGAGGCTTCGGTCATGGGCAGGAAGATATCGGGGGGTGGGGGGTATGGCCAGGGGTGGGCGAGCGCCTTGGCAACTTGCACGGGTTCAGGGCGTTCTGGGAATGTTGCGCGGATGCGATTAAGGCAGGGCTGACGCCTGCCCTACGATGGTATTGCTATCCGTTGGTCCGCTGCCTGGCGTGATCTGGCTATCCCTGACCGCAGCGTTTGTGATTCAGACGATTATGCTTTCGGCGTTGTGGAGCCGGATGGACCGGCGGCTTTGCTGCGGCCAGCCTGTCGCAAGTCTCGAAAACCGCACATCTTTGTATGTTAGCCGAGTCTTATAATTAAGATCGGCCGGCACGCCGTGTAAAACGTAAATTTTGTCTTGTAATTAGGACACAACATGTTTATTAATTGGACATTAAGCTATCGGCACGAGAGGTGACGCACGTGTTCAGCAAGGCGGCAACTTGGCGGCACCGTGGCGGGAGCGTGACCGTGATGGTTGCGGCCGCCATCTCGGTGCTGCTGGGGATGGCCGATCTCGCCGTCCAATACGGGTTCTCGCTGGTGGTGCAGGTCCGCGACCAGCGTATTGCCGATGTATCGGCCTATGCCGGTGCCCTGGCCTACACCAACAGCACGGCCTCCGGCACCACGGCGGCGGCGCAATCGGCGGCGAGCTACCTGACGTCGCTCAACGGCAACAGCAGCGTGGGCGCAAGCATCGTGGTATCGCCGCGGGGCGATGGCAATAATGCGGTGCAGGCGGTGGTCAGCACGTCCTATCAGGTGAAACTGAGAAACGCGACACTGGCCATCTCGGAGCAAGGGACGGCGGAAATTGTGCCGGGCGCGACAGCATGCATCATCGCGCTGACGACCTCCGGCACCGAAGGCAACGGCATCGTGATGTCGGGCGGCGTGTCATTGAGCGCGCCGAACTGCACGGTTGCGACCAATGCCGCGGTTTCCGCGGCCTGCGGCACCACGATCACCACGAAGCAGCTTGACTGGGATTCCAGCAGTTACAGCAATACCACGTGCAACAACAGTTACAGCAACGTGGTTACCTCCAGTGACACGCTGGCGCCGGTGAAGAAGGCGGCGACAGCCGACCCGCTGAGCGGAAACACCGAAATCGCCGCGCTGATGGATCAGCTCTCGGCGGTGAATTCGATGACCGCGCCCAGCGGCCCGAGCGTTTCTGGAGGCACGAACATCACGTTCGCCAACAGCGTGAGCGGCAGCACCACCTTCCCTGTCGATGGCTGCACGGGAAGCTTTGTATCGTCCACGGTGACCTGGACAGTGACCTGCCCGGCCGGGGGCAATTACACGTTCGGATCGCTCAACGTGAGCACCGGCGTGACGGTGAATTTCGATACCGCGCACACGACCTCGACCTATAATTTCTCGGGCATCGTGGACAATGAAGGCAAGCTGAATTTCGGTTCCGGCACGTTCAACATGGCGGCGGGGTTGGAGAACGGCGCTTCCTCCAGCAGCGCGTTCGTGATGACGATGGGCAGCGGAACCTACAATATCGGCAAATCGCCCTATACCTGTGGCGCGGGGCAGCAGAGCATTTGCACGTTCGGGCCGCTGACCATCGCCGGCCCGGTGAACATGACACTTTCCAACGGGATCTATAACGGCGGCAACTCCGCCGTTTCGATCGGCGCCAATTCAACCGCCAACAGCTACGACTTCGGGCCCAGCGATTCGGATGGCTATGCGATCAATCAGGGCGGGGCCAGCGGCAGCATGACGCTGGCTTCTGCGGCCAGCGGCAGTTTCGACATCGTTGGCAACATCAGCAATGCCAGCAACGGCGGCGCGAGCTGCATGACCCTGCCCGCGGCGGGGCAGCACAATATCTACGGCTTCATCAACTCCAATGGCGGCATCACGCTCGGCTCCGGCATATGGACGGTGAGCAAATACGTTGAATTCGGCGGCAGCGGCGGCGGCAACGTCACGTGCGGCGGCACATCCGTGGGGGTGGAGGCGCTGGACGTGACGCTGGTGATCGGCGGCAGCACCACGGACACCAATGGATGCGCGGGATTTTCATTTTGTGCGCAAAACGGGTTCGCCACCATCAACATCACCGCGCCCACCAGCGGCAGCTTGGAGAATCTGGTGGTGGTCGGCCCGACGGTGAGCAGCAACACGACGGGCATTTATCTTACCGCCGGCACCACATCCACCGACATTTCCGGCACGCTCTATTATCCGTTTGGTACTCTGGAGACCTCCGGCGGCAACGGTCTGGGCACATCCTCCAGCTGCCTGGAGATCATCGTGAACCAGATCACCATGAGCGAGGGCGCGGCAACATCGAGCAGTTGCCCCAATATCGCGGGCGTCACGTCCACCGGCACGTCCATGCTGGTGCAGTAAGATGCGGCATTTCCTGGCAGAAAGGCTTGCATGGCGCGGCCGGTCAGCCCGCACCGCCCGGTTGTGGCCCGGCTGCCGGCGCGCATCCGCCGCGATCGAATTCGCGGCGACCAGCCCGGTGCTGCTGCTGATGGTGGTGGGCGCGGTGGATCTCGGCAGGGGAATTCAGTTGCGCCTACAACTGGAGGCGGATCTGGCGGCAGCAGTTGGCGTTGGCCTGGCGAAGGCTTCGCTGGTGGAATCGACCGACGGGGCGAGTGTCGCTTCCGCCATCGCGGCGGTTATGGGCGGCAATCTGGGCACCCCGCTGACCAGCGGCGTGGTGATCGTGGATGATGGGCCCACCGTGACGATCACCAATGGCGTGGCCGTCTCCTCCGGCACCGCGGCGAATGCCAACGATTATTACTGCCCGACCGGCTCGCAATATCCATGGAGCTGGGGCACGGCGATGACCAGCGGCGGCACCGCCTGCTCGGGTGGCGGCTACGCGGGGAAGTTCATCACCGTATACGAGTCCCAGAGTTTCACGCCGTATTTCAGTAGCTATCATTTGCTGCCGAGCAACTCGATCCCGGTCAGCGCCATTGTGCAGGTGCAATGATGCGCGGATCCCCCAAGACCGAATGCCTCAAGACCGAATACGTCAAGAAACGGGCGAAGGCGGTTTGCGGACCAGGCCGGCCGCGCCGGGGCTTGCGCGGTAGCCGGGGCGGCATGCTGTCGGTGGAGATTGCGGTGGTGATGCCGCTGCTGCTGACAATCATGCTCGGCATCCTGGATTTCGCCTGGCAGGAATGGACCTCGGAAACCCTGTTGCAGGCGGCGACGTTCGGCGCGCGCTGCATGGGCGTGCTGCAGAGCAGTTGCAAAAGCGGCACCGCCTATAGCGCCACCGCAACGCAGGCTTACGTGCAGAGCGTTGCACAGGAACGCGGCATTACGGTGCCGACGGCGGACATCGTGGTGAACAACGCAACCACCTGCGGCACCGCAAGCGGATTTTCGCTGGTGACGATTGCGTATACCTACAACAGCATCGTGCCGGATTTCCGTAGCGCGTTTCGCTTGACGTCCGCCTTGTCGGCGCGTGCGTGCTATCCGAACCAGCCTTGAGCAAGAGTTTGTTCCTGAAATAAAGACGCAAAGACCGTTTGGCAGGCGGGTCAGGCCCCTCTGACAAAGGCTGCGACGATGCCGGCGGTGGAGCCGGCATCCTTGATCAAGGAAAGTTCTCCACGCGCCAGCAGTAAAGCGGCCCGTTTGGAGTGTTCGGCCAGGACGTCATCCTCGCCGGCGATGCACAACGTGGGATGTGATATCCGCGCCAGCGCCTGTGCCATGTCGTAGCCGAACGCGGCCTGGTAGGCGGCGGAATAACCGTCCATTCCTTTAAGCACCTCCATGACGAATACATGCAGGTCCCTGGCGGGCGGCAGGCCGGCGCGGCGCGATGCCGCGGCAGTACGCTCATACCACGGCCAGAACAGAAACAGGTCGCGGCAGAAATTATGCGCATACAGCAGATGCGCGCCATTGATGTCCGCCGCGAACCGCGGTGGGTAGTCCGCTGCGTAGCGTGCGGCCTCTTCGGGTTCGAACAGGGCGGCACCGTCCAGCACGATCCGGCGCACCCGCGGCGCCGCGAGATGCGCCAGCTCAAGCGCGATACAGGAACCGGTATGGGTGCCGTAAAGGTCCACCTCTCTGAGGCCAAGGCCATCGATCAGGCTCAGCACGTCGGCGGCATAATCGGCGATTTTCGTCTCGGCCGCCGGATGCACGTCGCTGTCGCCGAGCCCTGCCATATCGGGTGCATACATCGTGTGCCCCTCAAGTCCGGTCATCAGGCGCGCCAACTGGCGTGCCGAGCCAGGCAGCATATGCAGCAGTACGATGGGCACGCCGTCTCCCTGCACGCAGCGATAATGCAGTTGCCGCCCGTCCAGATCGAAGAAACGCCGCCGTATCACCATCATGAAAGCCCTCAGACCCTTTTACCGGCTGTCGCCGGGTCGCCGGCAGCGCAAGCAACAGGTAAAAGTTTTTTGGTTCTTTTTTTCAAAAAAGAACATTCTTTCTTCCACCGCTTCGTCTCAGCCGCACTCATCCCGTGTGCCTCATGTGCCCAGGTGCTGGCCAAGCCGCCGAGGCGACGTTGAAGCAGGAAGGATGTTCTTTTTTGAAAAAAAGAACCAAAAAACTTTTGGGACTTGAGTCGCGCCTCATGGATAAAAGTCTTTTGCTTCTTTTGTTCAGAAAAGAAGGCCTTCCTTCCTGCTCCGCCGCCAGCGCCGCTATCCGCCAACCGGCTCAGCCTTCGGCCTTTGCCGCAGCCGGCTCCGCGCCTCGACGGCAAGCGCCGGCAGGCCAAGCCGAGTGTAAACGGTGACCAGCGCTTCGTTGAGCGGCACACCGGTCGGGTCTGTCAACCGTCGCGTTTCTAAAATCTGTTGCGCGCGCAGCCAGTGGCCGGCGCGGAGAAGGCAGTCGAGCAGGATCTGGTCGAACAGGTCGCGCTGCGCGTGGCTGCCGCCGATCTCCGGCAGCCGGCCCTGTTGCGGTTCGATCGCGGCCAGCGCGGCCGTGGCATCCCCAGCGGCATGCGCCATCAGGCCTTCGGCGAGGGGGGCGCCCACCTCCTGCCACACGCGCCGGCTCGCCCGTGGCCCCTCGCTTGCGGCCGATCGTATGGCATCCAGCAGGGTTTCCGCTTCGGGGCGGCCGGCCTTGGCCAATCCATACAGATATTGCAGTGAGAGGAAGGGCTGCGCGATGTCGCGCCGGCGCGCCGCCAGATAGGGGCCCAGATCGCGCCAGCGGCGGCCGACATCGATGCCGGCGAATTCGAAACGCGCCAGCAGCGATACCGCGCCGACCTGGTCCTGCGAGAAATCCTTCTGCTGCGCCCAGCAATGATCATCATAGGCGGCAAGCGCCTCCGCCATGCGGCCCTGGCTGAGATAGAACAGCGCCAGATGCCACCAGGCATGGGTGTACATGAACGAGGTCAGGCCGGTCCATGTCGGGCGCATCGACTCAAGGAAGGCCGCACCTTCGTCGATCCGCCCCTGGGTGAGCATCACATGGGCCAGTGCGTGCTGCGCCCAGGGTTCGCGCCCGTCGGCCAGGGCGAGGGCATGGCGTGCCGCGTGCTCGGCCTTTTCCAGCAGGTGCATCTGTTCGTACGCGAAGGCGAGCATGCCGTGCAGATAGGCCACGTCATTGGCCGCCTCCCGGCTGCCAAGGGCGGCGCGCAGCATGGCGGCAAAGTCGCCGGCGACGAAATCATGATACTGGTGCAGTTTCAGCATCACCAGGTCGCGCGGGTGATCCCGCAGGATGTCTTCCGCGATGCGCTGGGCGGTGGGCACGTCGTCGTTGATCCAGGCGCGCAGCGCCGCGACGGCGCCGCGTTCGCGCGGCAGGGCATCTGGTTCGGCGTTTTCGGCGCGCGCCAGATAGTGCCTGGCCTGATCCGGTATGCCGCCGGTTTCCGACAGCATGAACAGCAGCCCGGCATAGGCGTTCGCGAGCGCATCGTTTGCATCGTCGTTGGCGCACGCAAGGATGTTCACGATACGCCGGTCGTAGCCGAGAAAACCGAGCACGAAATCGCGGATCGCCGCGGCGGTATCGGGCCGCCGCGTGCTCAGCGCGTTGCCAAGTCCGTCGTGGTGCCAAGGCTCTGGCATTGGGCTAATGGTCCCGGTCAATCATCTGGCAGCTTTCAGTGATAAAAGTTTTTTGCTTCTTTTTTTCAAAAAAGAAGTGCTTTCTTCCCACAGAAGATCGAAAGAATGTTCTTTTTTGAAAAAAAGAACCAAAAAACTTTTGTTCATTTGTACCCGACCAACAGGGCTAGGCTGCGGGCACGGCGAGAACGCCGTCGATGGCGCGGTTGGTGATGTCCGGCGCTTCCATCATGATCTGGTGGCCGCACCGGGGCACGCGCCGCAGCTCGGCGCGCGGCAGCAGCGTGGCCAGATGCTCGGAGGCCGCGAGCGGCACCAGCCCATCGGTTTCACCGGCCAGGATGAGCACAGGCAGCCGGAGGCGGGCGAGGGCCTGCTCGTCGATCGCCGGGGCGCCGGCGATCATGGATTGCATCATGAACAGGCTGTTGCCACGCGTGGCCAGTTGCTCGGTGCGCACCAGAGCGGGATCAGCCCCCCGATCCCAGGCGCGTCGCTTGAAACCCTCCGCCAGGAGGGGCCGTGCCAGTTCCAGCAGCGGCAGCGGCAAGTGCCCCAGAAGGCCGGGCAGCAGGCGGGCGCCCAGCGGCCCGAGCGGTGCGGCGCCGAGCAGCACCAGGGCGTCGGCCACCGGTTCCCGGCCTTGCGCCAGATCCTCCAGCAGCCAGGCCAGCACCAGCCGCGCCCCATAGGAGTGGGCGACGAGAACGCAGTGGCGTGTCTGGTGCGCGGCGAACACCGCTCGCGCATCCGCCACCAGTTCGGCGCCATGATAGGCGGCGGCGTTCCTGGGCTGCGGGCTGCGGCCATGCCCGATCGCGTCCCACGCCACCAGGTTCACCGGCCGGGCGGCAAAATACTGCCACTGGAAGCGGAATTGTGCCTTGTTGCCGCCGCCGCCGTGGATGAAAAACAGGGTGGTGTCGTGGCCAGCGTCACGCACCGCCACATCCAGTGTGCGGCCGGGCCGCACCTCCCGCAGGCTGCCGCCGATGCTGGGGTTTTGGATCATGCGTTCCTCTTCACGCGTGGACTATCGGGGCAGGCATGGCGGCAACAAGACTCCTGGTGAAATGATGGGCCGGGTTGCGCAGCAGCTCCGCGGTGTCGCCCTGCTCCACGCACCGCCCATCCTGAAGCACGATCACCCGCTGGGCGACATGGCGGATCACCGCAAGATCGTGGCTGATGAACACGCAGGCAAGGCCGAGACTTTGCCGAAGCTCCAGCAGCAGGTTGAGTACTTGCGCCTGCACCGAAACATCCAGCGCCGAGACCGGCTCGTCGGCGATCACCAGGGCGGGCCGGGTGATCAGGGCGCGCGCGATGGCGATGCGCTGCCGCTGGCCCCCGGAAAACGCGTGCGGATACAGACGCGCCGCGTCCGGCGGCAGCGAAACCGCCGCCAGCGCCGCTGCCACGCGGGCGTGGCGGGATGGCCGGTTCACCCCCAGTGCCACCAGCGGCTCGGCCACGATGGCGCCGATGCGCTGCCGCGGATCCAGGGAGCCATACGGGTCCTGGAACACCGCCTGGATATGCGGGCGGATGGCGCGGCGCGACGGCCCGAAAAGATCGTCGCCACGGAATGTGACATGGCCTTCGTCGGGCGGCTCCAGCCCCATCAGGATGCGCGCCAGGGTGGATTTGCCGCTGCCGGATTCGCCGATGATGCCGAGGGTTTCGCCCGCCGCCACGGTGAGATCGATGCCGTTCAGCACGCGTTTCCGTGCGGCGCTGCCGGTGTGGGCATAGTCGCGCACCAGGCCGGCGGCGTGCAGCAGCGGCGCCGTCATGCCGCCGCCAGCGGGTGAAAACAGGCGGCCAGGTGGGCGCCATCGCCGGCTTGGGGCGGGATGCCGGTACGGCAATCCGGGGCCGCGCGGCCGCAGCGCGGGGCGAAGGCGCAACCGTCTGGCCGCTGCGCCGGACCGGGCACCTGGCCGGGGATGGCGGCCAGGATACTGCCCGGGGGCGTATCCGTGCCGTGCAGCGTGGCGCCCAGCAGCCCGAGCGTGTACGGGTGGCGCGGTGCGGCGAAGATTGCGCGCGTGGGGCCGGTTTCGGCAAGCCTGCCCGCGTATAGAACCAGGGTTCTCGCGGCGGCCTCGGCGACCAGGCCAAGGTCGTGGCTGATCAGCAGCAGCCCCATCCGTGCCTCCGCCGCGAGCTCGCCCAGCAGGCGCATCACCTGCGCCTGGGTGATCATATCCAGCGCGGTGGAAAACTCATCCGCGATCAGGATGTCGGGGTCGCTCGCCAGGGCAATCGCGATCATCACGCGCTGGCGCTGGCCGCCGCTGAGTGTGTGCGGGAAGGCATGGGGCGATACGCGCGATGGCGGCAGGCCCACACGATCCAGCAGACGCCGCGTCTTGATCTCGGCGTCCGCGCGGTTAAGGCCCAGGTGCAGGCGCATGCCCTCGGCAACCTGGCGGCCGATCGGCTGCACCGGGTTGAGCGACAGCATCGGCTCCTGAAACACCATGGCCAGCCGCTTGCCCCGGATGCGGCACAGCTCACGCTCCGGCAAAGCGAGCAGGTTGCGGCCATCCAGCAGCACGCGGCCGGAAGCGGTGAGAGGCGGCGGCAGCAGGCCCATCAGCCCGAGGGCGAGCACCGATTTGCCGCAGCCGGATTCACCGACAATGCCGAGGGTTTCGCCACGCGCGAGATCCAGACTGATGCCATCCAGCAGGCTTGTCTGCCGCAGGTGAACGCGCAGATCCCGCACTTCCAGCGTGGCGCTCATGGCCGCGGCGCCACGCCAGGATCCAGCACATCGCGCAAACCGTCGCCCAACTGGTTCAATCCCAGAACCAGCAGCGCGATCACGGCTCCGGGGGCAAGCACCAATAGCGGATCGTCGAAAATCTGCGTCTGGTAGTCCGCGAGCGCCCGGCCGAGGCTGGGCGCGGGCGGCGGCGTGCCAAGGCCGAGATAGGAAAGCCCTGCCTCCGCCAGCACCGCCAGCGCCAGGGCGGTGGTCGCCTGCACCAGGAGTGTCGCCGCGATATTGGGCAGCACGTGCACGCCCAGCACCGCAGCCGGGCTGCGGCCGGCGACCCTGGCGGCGGCCACAAAATCGCGCTTCAGGACGGACCGCGCTTCAACACGGGTGATGCGCGCGAAGGCGGGCGCATTGAACAGGCCGATGGCCAGGATAGTGCCGTCCATGCCGGCCCCATACACGGCCACGATCATCGATGCGGTCAGCAGCGGCGGGAAGGCCAGGCCCAGATCGGCTGCCCGCATCAGCACGGCCTCTCGCCAGCCGCCGGACGCGGATGCGGCCAGGCCCACCGGGATGCCGATCGCGCCCCCCAGCGCGATGGCCGCAGTGCAGAGCAGCATGCTGTTGCGGGCGCCGGTCATCAGGATGGAGAGCAGGTCCCGCCCGAACGGATCGGTACCCAGCAGATGCGCGGCGGAGATGGGCGCGAGGCGGTGCACGATATCCAGCCGGCCGGGGGGAAACGGCGTCCAGACCAGCGAGAGGGCGGCGGGCAGCAACACGATCGCCAGCAGCACACTCCCGGCCGTGAGGCTGGGGTGGCGGATCAGGCGAGGCAGCGCCGCCACGGTCATTGCGGCACCCTCAGGCGCGGGTCCAGGCGCGAGGCCAGGCTGTCGGCGGCGAAATTCACCAGCACGACGCTGGCCACGAGAATCACCACCAGGTCCTGCACCACGATCAGGTCACGCTGGTTGATCGCCTCGAACAGCAGGCGGCCGAGGCCGGGGATGTTGAACACGTTTTCGATGATCACCGTGCCGCTGAGCAGCAGCGGGAACAGCAAGCTGGCCGCCGTCACCACCGGGATCAGGGCGTTGGGCAGCGCATGCCGCCACAGCACCGCCGCGCGGGACAGGCCTTTGGCACGCGCGGTGCGGATGAAATCCTGCGCCAGGGCGGCGATCGTGGCGGAGCGGGTAAAGCGCGCCAGAATGGCAGCCTGAGGCAGCGCCAGCGCCAGGGAGGGCAGCAGCAGCGCGCGCAGCGCCGGCAGCACCCCGCCCTGCCAGCCGGGAAACCCGCCCGCCGGAAACCAGTGAAGGCGTAACGCGAAGACGAGAATGAAAATCACCCCCAGCCAGAAATCCGGCACCGACTTGGTAAGCTGCGCCGCGCCCATGATCGCCGTATCGGCCACGCGCCCGTGCCGCGCCGCCGCGGCAACGCCCGCCGGAATGCCAATGGCCACGGCAAACAGAAGGGTGATGACCGCCAGCGGCAGCGTCACCTGCAGGCGATCGGCGAGCAGGTCGGTGACGGGAACGCCATAGGTGAAGCTGGTGCCGAGCCGCAGGGTGAGCAGCCCGATGATCCAGCGCACATAGCGGGGCAGCAACGGCACATCGAGGCCGAGCTTGTGATGCAACGCCGCGATCGTATCGGGTTGCGCATCGAGGCCGAGCATCACCGCGGCGGGATCGCCGGGCAGGATGTTCAAGACGAGGAATACGATCAGGGAGGCGGACAGGAGGGGTAGGAAAAAAGAAAGAAGACGAAAGGACTTCTTTTTTGAAAAAAAGAAGCAAAAAACTTTTGACACTTTATGGGGGTGTTGCCGCAACGCGCGCCTCGAGAAGCAAAAGTTTTTTGGTTCTTTTTTTCAAAAAAGAACATCCTTTCTTACTGCCCCCAAAACGCCCCCCCCACCGGTATCGCCGAGATCGGCGCGTTCACCCACATGCCATGCAGTTTTGCATTCCATACCGAATTGCGCGCCGCCGAAAACAGAAAAATATTCGGTTCGTCATCAGCCAGTTTTTCCTGCAACTTCACGCTGAGGCTGTGGCGTTCCGCCGGATCGGCCGCGGCCTGGAATTGCGCGAAGAGCGCGTTGTACTCTGCGCTATGGTAGCCGAAATAATAATGCGGCCGCGCGTAGATATCGAGGTCGTTGGGTTCGATGTGGGCGATCACGGTGGCCTGGTAGGCGCCCTGCGTGTAGACCTGTGATAGCCATTGTGGCCACCCCACCGGCGCCAGGCTGACGGTGATGCCGACCTGGCCGAGGAACGCCGCAATCAACTGGCCCGTCTTGCTGGCATATTCGATCGGCGGCAGCGTGATCGTGAGGGAAAAGCCCGGCCTCACGCCTGCCTGCCGCAGCAGGGCTTTTGCCTTTTCCGGATCGTATTCATAGCGCCTGGAGAGATCCACATAATCGGGATCGGACGGGCTTATATGCGAGCCGATGATGGTGGCGTTCGGATATCCGGCGGCCTGCAGAATGGCCGGCCGGTCGATGGCATAGGCCAGCGCGCGGCGCACCCGCACATCGTCGAACGGTTTGCGCGCTTCATTCAGCGCCAGCAGGATCTTGATCGGGAAGGTGCCTGTTGCAACGACCAGATTGCTTTGCGCCCGCAGCCTGTTCAGCAAATCCTGCGATGCGAAGGCGGGGAACGCATCCAGATCGCCGGCCAGCAGCGCGTTTTCGGCCGCCAGCGGATCGGCAATGAACCTGAACGTGACAGTTTTGATCGCCGGCTTTGGTCCCCAGTAGTGGTCATTACGCACCAGAGTCACGCTGTCGCCGCGGCGCCACGACGCGAACGCATAGGGGCCGGTGCCGACGGGATGGGTGGCGTTGCTGGCCGCCGTGGCCGGCGCCACCATGGCGGCATCGGGCCAGGCGAGTTCGTAGGGCAGATCACCGACCGGATTTTTCAGCGTGATCACCGCTTCCAGCGGCGATGGGCAGGCGACACCGGCGATCGGCGCGAAGAACGGCTTTTGCGGGTTGGTGCTGCCGGGCGCGGCGGCCCGCTGGTAGGAGAAGGCAACGATGCCACAATCGAACGGCGTGCCATCCTGGAATTGCACGCCGCTGCGGAGATGGAAGCTGTAGGTCAGCCCGTCGGCGGATACGCTCCATCCCGTCGCCAGGCGCGGCTGCACATGGCCATCCTCGGCGATCCAGGTGAGGCCCTCGAACACATTGCCGTTGGTGATCGATCGGATCGGGTCGGCCGGATTGATCGTGGGATCCAGCACCGGAGGCTCCAGCACCAGGCCGACCGAGAGGGTGGTTTTCTGGGCGGAAGCGGCGCCGGGCAGACTAACGAAAGCCGCGGAAAGGAGAAGGAAGAACGCTCTTTTTTGAAAAAAAGAACCAAAAAAGTTTTGTGTGCTCATGTCACCTCTCTCATCAGTCGCATCGACTGCGGCGGCGTCGTGCAATACGCGTGGGACTTTGTCATGGCGAATATGAGGAGTCGCCAGATAATTGCGCTCCGGCGGAGAGTTTGAAGGAAGGAGGTTCTTTTTTGAAAAAAAAACCAAAAAACTGTTACCTGTTGCGTACGCTGCCGGCTCGGTCCGCGACAGCCAGTTAAAAGTCTTTTGCTTCTTTTCTTCAGAAAAGAAGACCTTTCTTCTCCGGTCCGCGGCCACGCCATCCTTGCCAGTGGGCCCGGATCGCGCATATGCCGTGGGCCGGCTGGTGAGAGTGTGAGTGAAGAATTGTTCTTTTTTGAAAAAAAGAACCAAAAAACTTTTACACATTTGTGTACGCTGCCGGCTCGGTTCGCGACAGCCAGTCGAGAGTCTTTTGCTTCTGGCAGCGCTGCGGCGAAGCCGTACTGTCACGTCATTCGAGCCGCTTACGCTGCACTCCCAGGCCTGAGTTTTTCCAGGCCTGGGCAGAAGGCTGCGCAAACTTCCCCGCGGATGCCTAGAACCTTGCCCGCAATGTGAGATCGATGCTGGCCGGGTTCGCGCGGGTGATGAAGTCGTTGCCGTAGAACGAGTAGTCGTTAACCCAATTGTGCTGGTTGGTGATGTTATAGCCGGAAAGTTTGATCTGATAGCGGCCGAAATCGTAGTAGATCGCGGCATTGAGGGTGTACTGCCAGGGAATGACAGGGGATTTATAGTAGCCGCCATTGTTGATAATGTATTGCGGCACATACTCCGATTCCGCCAGATCTATTCTGCCGGATTGCGTGGTCTCGATCGGGCTGGTCAACTGGAAGCTGCTCTGGAAACCCCAGCCCGAATTGAGATGGTAGTTGGCGAGAATATTGAAGGTCTGGGTCGGCAGGCCAGGATCCTCAAATTTCTGGTTCGGGTAGAACGTCGCGAACAGGCCTGCCCCTGTGTAGTTGATACCGGCCTGGGCCGGATAGTCAAAGAACGAGGCAGGCGTATCCAGAACGGTGGAGATGTTGGAGTAGCTCGCAGTCATGAAGAAGTGCTTGCTCGGCTGATAGTCCATCTCCGCCTCAAAACCATGGATATGCGCGAAGGAGGGGATGTTGCCGGTCGGGCCGGTGGGCACCGAACGCTGCTGGTCAAACAGGGCGGAGGATATGAAGAGGGTTTTCTGCAAAAGATTGAATTTTACGCCGGCCTCATAGAGGCGGGTGACTTGCTGGAGTACCGCCGACGGCGTGGTGCCGTAGGTGCCCATGGCACCGTCGTTGCTGTTATCATCAACATATTGGGCGAAGTTCGTGGTGCCGTAGATGCTGCCCCATGGCGCGTAGGCATAGACCAGGCTCGCGTTGGCATTTCCGTCGCCGTACCAGCCGGTGGAAATCGATTGCGGCAGCCCGGCATAATCCGCTCCGCCCAGCGGGTCGGACTCGTTCAATTGCACGATATCGCCGCGCAACCCGTACAGGAAGCTGACCTGCGGGGTGATCTGGATGCGGTGCTCGAAGAAGACGGCGAAGTCCTGCAGATTGGAATCGATCGTTGCATTATATTCCAGGTCGCTGCGGGCCGGTAGGGCGACCTGCCGGCGGCCAAGACCGGCTGTGTAGACATAGCCGCCGGCAATCAGCAAATCCTCATAAGGATAGACGAAAGTTTCTGGAGCCTTCGTGAGATCGTAGTTGAGTACGGGTTCTTCCTCGAAATCCTGATACTCCAGAACATGGGCGAACCGGTAGGTGGCGCCGATATTGATGTCGTTCGCGAGGTCCAGCCCCAGGATCGGGGTTGCGAACTTCAGTTCCAGCGACGTCTTGCTCTCGATCGAATAGCTGCCATTCGCCGAATCCGAATAATATTCAAGCGTCTGGTTCTGGCGGGTGAGATAATTGAAGAAGGTGTTGTTGGTCAGCGTGATCCCGTCGGTGATGTCATAGGTATTGATCAGCTGGGCGTTATAGCGGATGGCATCCGCGCCGTCACCCTTGGACTCGTCGATATCCGCTTTATCGGGGATCTTGACGGCACCGGGATTGAGCAGAACCTCCGTGGGGAAGGATAGCGGTGAACCGGCCGCTCCGGGCACCGGCCCGCCGGTCAGATACAAACCGCTGTCGATCAGTTGCTGGCTCACCCGGTTGATACCGTCGAACTCCGTATAGCGCTGGTAGGAGAATTCGTTGTTGAACTGGATCGTGTACGAATCGGTGGGACGAGCGACAACGACACCGTAGATCGACTCCTGGTCGAAATGGATATCGTCGAAATAGCTGTTGCTCTCCTCGCCCGCGTAGCTGAGGCGATAGGCGAGCTTGCCGTTATCGACCGGCCCGCCGAAATCGACCGACCAGCGGCGGTGATCGATCGTGTCGAACTCAATCTGGGCCGTGCCGCTGAAGCCGGCGAAGCTCGGCATTTTCGTGGTGATATCGACCGCGCCACCAACGCCCGCGCCAGGGCCGGCCTGCACGCTGGCCGGGCCTTTCACGATATCGATCGTATCGATGCTATTGAAGCTCAGCGGCGCGCCATATCCGTTGGCGGTAAAACTGTCGCGCATGCCGTTGAAAAACACGTCGGCGTACTGGCCGCGAATACGGGGCACGTTCGGCACGCCGAAGGCCGCATCCGTATACGCGCTGGAGGTGAGATAGGAGAATTCGTGCGGGTCGTCCAGATTCACCGCATCGAGCTGGGCGTGCGTCAATATTGTGTTGTTGCGCGGGGTATCCATCACGTTTAGATCAAGACCGTAGATGGATTTCGAGTTGATGATCGTCGGCAGCACACTCTTGTTGATCGGCACGCCGCTCACCACGATCTCTTCGGTGGAACCGCTGCCAACCGTTGTTGGCTTGGCGCTGGAGTTAGCTGCGCTCGGCGAATTTGAGCTGCCAGCGGCAGCAGGCGGGGGCGCGGCCGCCACTGTGCCGGATGGTGCCGCGGTCTGCGCCGCGCTTGCCTCCACCAACGCCAGATTGGCCAGCACCGCTGCTATCACCGGATTGAGTTTGTTGCCCAATTTACGCCCCCAGTTAGATTGGCCATCCACAGACGCCCGGCAAACCTGCCGGATCGCAATGCAAAACGAAGCTTGTGATCGAGACCGGACGAACTTGACGGAATGCATCGCAGACTGCTTGTTTCAGTGCAGCGTTGCAAGCAGCCCACGTGCCAGACGAAAGGATGGTGCCGGCTTTCCGGCCGGCTCTTATGCAGCCTACATGCCACCCCCGGCCCTGCCCGACCAGTTTAGGGCCCGGACCGGTCGTTTCGGAATTTGCGTAATCCTCGGGCACAAAGTGGCGCGGCTTTCGGCACTTGTGGAAACGGTCTGTGGCGCATCGGTGGCCCCGGGTTGCACGACATCGCCTCGGATGGGCGCCTGTGCCGATTTTATCGCCATGCAGGCCGGGATTGCTCACGCGGGCTGCCGGCGAATGACTAGATCCGAGCCTTTGCCAGAAAACAGCCGTCAAAGAAATCCCCAAGCTCGGCATGCGCATCGAGCGGGAGAACATGCGCGACGTATTGGTCCGGCCGTACAACGACCATGCAGCCAAGGTTTCGATCAATGCCTCTGATGTCAAAAATATCCCGCTCTCCTCTCAGGTCAGGGCAGAACATTTTTTCGTAGTCGCGCAAGCCGTAACGGCCCTTCCGAGGCAATAGGAAATCAGGCATGTTTTCAATGCCAAGCTCGCGGTGGCCCTGCTGGAAAATCGCCCGCACATCGATCACCGAATCGATATCCGCCCCTGGCGGCGTGTATTTGCCCACCGGCGAGTGGGCAGATTGGGCCAGGAATGTGCAAAGTGCGGCCAACCGCGAGTGAACTTCTGCTTCATCTTCTGCGGCGGCGAATGCGAAAATACGCCAGGCCCCGTCCGCCTTGATCGTATGGCCCAAATGCATCGGCTTGGCATCGGCCAGGCGGATGACTGGTGCGGAATGAAAGCGCATTCCAATCACAAAACCCGTGGCCAGATGTTGATAGGCTGGCGCGGCCGTGATCACCGACGGGGCGTAGCGGGTTTGTGTTCCCGCCGTGAAGCGCGCCTGTTTGACAAAATAGGCCTGGAACTCCGCCGGATCGATGCCGTCGCTTTCCGGCGCGCCGGGGTTTCTCGGTGCCGCGCTGAACATCCTGGCGAACAGGCGGTCGAACTCGATCAGTTCCGCGGCAACAGACTGGCGTTCCGAAGAATAGGTATGCAGAAGCGCCGGCGAACAGCGGCCCCGAATCACCGATGCCAGTTTCCATCCCAGATTGAAGGCATCCTGCATGGAAACGTTCATGCCTTGCCCAGCCTTTGGACTATGCGTGTGGCACGCATCACCGGCAATGAACACCTGCGGCAGCCGGCCAGGTTCATCCTGCGCCGGTACGTCATCAAACTTGTCACACAGCCGCTGGCCGATTTCGTAGACCGACCACCATGCAATCTCCTTCACCTCCAGCGTATAGGGATGCAGTATGCGGCGCGCCACGGTCACAAGCTGCTCGGCGGTGATGTTGCGGTCGCTGACCCTTTCATGCGGATTGAGCTTATCGAGCTCGATATACAGGCGGACAAGATAGCCGCCCTCCCGTGGAATGATCAGGATGCTGCCGGCATCGGCCGAGTGTATCGCGGCCTTGATGCGGATGTCGGGGAAATCCGTGATTGCCAGCACATCCATCACGCCCCACACCTGGTTTGCGCTATCGCCATGCAGCGCCCGCCCGAGGCAGCGTCGCACGGAACTGCGCGCACCATCGCAGCCGACGACGAAACGCGCCCTGAAGGTTTCCAACCGCCCTTCATGCCCGGCGCCAAGCCGCTCGAGCCTGACTGTGACGTTGCGGGATGCATCGCCGGCCGGAGCCGCCTGCTCGATCCTGAGATCGAGCAGGCGGCGTTCATAGTCCGGCTCCAGCCGGCTGGGGGAATTGCGCATAACATCCAGAAAGAAATCGTGCACGCGCGCCTGGTTCAGGATCAGATGCGGGAATTCGGAGAGCCCGTCCTCGGTATCCTGGATTCGGCCGCTGCGGACTATGTTTTCGCGTTGCGTGTCGCCGGGCTTCCAAAATGAGGTCTCGTTGACCCAGTAAGCCTCCTTCAGCAGGCGCTCGCTGAAGCCGAATGCCGCAAACATCTCCATCGTGCGGCAGGCAATGCCATCGGCCTGGCCGACGAGCAGCGGGCCGGCTTTCTGCTCCACGATCCGGGTTTTGATGTCTGCAAAGGCGGCGAGTTGCGCCGCCAGGGTCAGGCCGGCCGGTCCGCAGCCGACGATGAGAACATCGACGTCCTCGGGCTGCGAATCGGGGTGCGGCGCCAAACGCCGCTGGGCGGCAGGTTCGCAGATTTCCGGATTGCCAGGCTTGAAACCGTTAAGATGAAACTGCATCGCCCCTCACGCTTCTCCACCCGCCCGCATCATGTGACGCATTCGTCCTGTTGGCGGGTAGGCCGATTGAGCCTAGCGCTGACCGTCCGGCGCGCGGCGTGCGGTTCCATGCTGATATTGCTTGATCAGTTCGTTGCGCAGCGCACCCTTCAAGCGGGTCGGATCCATGTTGATCACGTTGCTTTCGGCCGGCGCCTCGGGCACATGCGCCGCCTCCGCCGCGAGGCATTCCACCACCCACCTGATCGCCGGATCGTTGTTGTTCGAAATGTGCCATTGCGCCATGGAGCGGATATGCGGGATCGCCATCGGCACCGGCTTGATCACCAAGGGCAGGTTTGCGGCCATGCGATGCGCCAGGCGCTGGTGCATCGTGGCAATCCGGTTTGTGCCGATCACCAGGCCCGGCACGGTCAGGAAGTTGGCAGCCACAATCTCCACCCGCCGCTGCTGGTGCTGCCTGCGAATGAACCAGTCTTCGAATGCCGGCAGGCGGGCGCGGCCAAACCGCGTGGTGACGTGGCCGAGCCGGAAATACAGCTCGCGCGTCATCTCGCCGTGCATATCCGGATTGCCGGCCCAGCCGACGACCACGTAATCGTCCTCGAACAGGATGCGGCTGGGGTGATCGGGAGAGATCGCGTAATCGATGGTGATCAGCAGATCCATCTCGCCGCGCTCCAGCGCTTCGATGATATGGTCGTGCATCGACAGGATCTCGAACCGCATGTTGGGGGCGCGGCGCAGGATGCGGTCGATGGCGGTTGAGAGCAGCACCTCGGTCAGGTAGTCCGAGGTCATCAGCGTGATCGTCCGATCCGAGGTCGCGGGGTCGAAGGGCGGGGTTACGGCGATGGTGCTGTGGATCTGCTGCAACACCGCACGCACCGGCTCCACCAGCGATTCGGCGCGGGATGTGAGTACCATCTGCCGGCCTTTCATCACCAGCAACTCGTCGGCAAAATATTCCCGCAAGCGGCTCAGCGCGCCGCTGGTGGCCGATTGGGAGAGGCAGATACGGTCCGCCGCCAGCGATACGCTGCGTTCCGCCAGCAGGGCATCCAGGGCCACAAGCAGGTTCAGATCCAGCCGCTGGAAACGCATGGCGTAGTCTCCCTAGGCCTCAGGCCAGCCCATCGAGGGCGTTGGCAACCAGGCACTCCACCGAGCCATCATGCTTGAAACCGCAGCGTTGCGCGAGTGGCGTCGCCAACGCCGGCTGGGCAGCGAAGGCAGCTTCCAGCGCGGCATCGGGCCGGTACTGCACCAGAGCGGGCTCTACCTTGCAGGCGCCGGCCACTGCCCCGGCAAGTTCCGCCATGGTCAGGCGCTGGGCCGGCAAGGTGAGCGTGCGGGATGGCGGCAGGGCGGCCGAATCCAGGGTGAGCGCGTGGATCAGGTTTTCCGCGCAGCGCCGCACCGACATCAGCCACACCGTGCCGGACGGCGAAACCGGGGCGGTAAAGCCGCGCCCCGCTTTCAGCGCATGGAACAGATCGCTCATGAAGGCGGATTTGAGGCCGGATGGGCCGGCGGGGCGGGCGACGATGCCGGGGAGGCGAAGGGATATGCCGTCGATCGCGCCGCGGCGGCTCAGTGCGGCCACCATCGTTTCCATCATCGCCTTGTGCGCACCGTAGAACAGGCGTGGCGCCACCGGGGTTTCGTCATTCACGCCGGCTGCGGGCAAGGGCTCGCCGAATACGGCGATCGTGCTGGCGAACACCACGCGCGGCGCCTTGCCCTGGGCCGCGCAGGCATCCAGCAAGTCCAGCGTCGCATCGATGTTCACCCGCCTGGAGAGGGCAGGGTTGGCTTCCGCGGCACCGCCGGGCACGGCCGCCAGGTGCACCACGGCATCGATGCCGCCAGCCAGGGTGGATTGCCGCACGCCCGGATCGGCCAGATCACCTTCACAGAGACGCAGCCCAGGCCCCGGCCGCAGGGCGGAGAGGCTGGAATCGATCGCGGTGATGTCGAAGCTGCCAGACATCGCACCAATAAGGTGGCGCCCGACGAAGCCGCCGGCGCCGGTGACCAGCACCCTCATGCGGCGCACGGGATAATGAAGGTCTTCTTCTCTGAAGAAAACACGCACAAGACTTCCGGCTGGCTGTCGCGCCCTCGCCGGAAGCGTGCGTAAAGTGATAAAAGTTTTTTGGTTCTTTTTTTCAAAAAAGAACAACTCTTCCTACGCTGGCCAGGATCACCTGGCCTTGTTACAAGCCCAGAGATCACGGTTGTTGAACTCCCATGAATTGGCGCGTGCGGCATTTTGCCGCCATGCTCCAGCCTGAAATTCCGATAGCTGCTATTGCTCTCACAGATGCCATTTCCTCGCCCCGCGCAGTATCGGGCGCGCCGTGTATTGATCAGCCCGATACCAAGCATCGGGTTGTTGCATTTCCCATAGCACCTCCGCAGAAGGAAGAAACACAGATGAGCCCCGACATACCGCGCGTTGTTACCAGACACGACGAGACCGGCCGGGCGTGCTTCGCCCCCGACCGGCAGTTAGGTTTTCGCGATGTGGATGGCGGCGACGCACGTTTTTCCCTGATCTGGACAACCGACCGCAGCCCTGCCGACAATGCCGACGAGACGGACGGCGCCGATCGCGCCGTGTCGCTCGCGCTGAAGGGCGGCTCGGTGCTGCGCGTGGTGGATATCAAACCCGGCGCCCGCTCGCCGATGCACCGCACGGTCTCGATCGACTACGGCATCGTGCTGGAGGGCGAGATCGTGCTGGAGCTCGATAGCGGCGAGGAAAGAACCATTCCGCAGGGCGGGATTATCATCCAGCGCGGCACCAACCACGCCTGGGTGAACCGCACGCAGAACTGGGTGCGCATGGCCTTCGTGCTGCTGGATGCGGAACCCCTCGTCATCAGCGGGCAGAAGCTGGACGATATCAACGTGGATCACTGATCCGTGGCCCATGACCTGTTCGACCTGACCGGCAAGGTGGCCCTGGTCACCGGCGCCACGCGGGGGCTTGGCTTTGCGGTGGCGCAAGCCTATCTGGAAGCGGGCGCTTGCGTCATGATTTGCAGCGAGGATGCTTCTGCCTGCGCCGCCGCAGAAGCACGGCTGCGTGATGCCGGCCATGAGCGGGTCGCGGCCTGCAAATGCGATGTGACGTCGCAGGGCGATCAGCAAGCCCTTGTCGATCAAACCCAAGCCAGGTTTGGCGGATTGGACATTCTGGTTGCCAACGCCGGGATTTCGGATCCGATGAAGGGCAGCCTGGGATGCACCGATGCCGAATACCGCAAGGTGATGGAAATCAACCTGGACTCCGTCGTACAGCTCTGCGGCCTGGCGGTTCCGGCGCTGCGTGCCCGCGGCGGCGGAAGCATCATTGTGATGGCCAGCATTGCCGGCCTGCGCGGCAACAGGGCACTGGGGATCTACGCACTCTCCAAGGCCGGCCTTGTGCAACTGGCGCGCAACCTGGCGGTGGAATTCGGGCCGGACAATATTCGCGCGAATGCCATCGCACCGGGTTTCATCAACACCGATCTGGCCGCACCGCTGCTGGCCGATGCGGCATTCATGGCGCGCCGCATGCAGAACACTCCGCTGCGCCGGCCGGGCGAACCGCATGAGGTGGCTGGTGCGGCGGTTTTTCTGGCGGCGCGGGGTGGCGCTTTTGTCACCGGGCAGACGATTGTTGTGGATGGGGGGACGGTGGTGACGGACGGGAGTTGAAGGAAGGAAGGAAGGCCTTCTTTTTTGAAAAAAAGAAGCAAAAAACTTTTAACTACGGTGTACGCTGCCGGAGAGTACGTGACAGCCAGTCAACGGTGTTTTGCGTCTTTTCTTCAGAAAAGAAGGCCTTCCTTGGCTAGCCCGTCTCTGTCCGCCGCGCCGGCCCGGGCAGATATTTCGGTGCCGCCTGGAACACGTAGATCTGCGCGGTATCCGGTGTGGCCGAGAAAACCCGCGGCTCCCACTCGTCATCGTGGATGTCCATGTCGGCATCGAATTCGATCTTGCCGCCGAAAGGGCTGTCGAAATACCAAAAGTAGTTGCTGCCGAAAATATGGCGGCCGGGTCCCCAGGCGGATTTGTAGCCCTTCTTGGCGAACGCGTAACCGGATTGCAGCAATTCGCTCGGCCCGGCGACGTGAAAAGCGAAATGTTCCAGCCCGATGATCGGCGCGCCGATCAGAAACAGCGTGTGGTGGTCGGCATTCGCCTTCGGGCGCAGAAACGGGCCAACCCCCTGGAACGTGTCGGTGATGCGGAATTGCAGCCGGTCCACGTAGAACCGCGTGGCGACCTCGATGTTCCGCGAAAATACCACGACGTGAGACAGCGTGCATATCTTGGGAACAGCCGTAGCATCGGACGCGATCACATTGACGGCGCGCCCCGGCGGCGTGCCCGGCGAGTTCAGGCCGACGGCTTGGGGGGGGAAAGAGCGGCGCGTGGTGACCTGGAAGGCCAGCGGGTACCCATCATCATCCACCGCGTGCACCGAGCCGTTGGGACCACGCCGCACCTCACGATCCTTCGCGAGCTCCGCGCCCACCGCTTCCACGGCCGCCTGATCGACGCAGCCATAAACGATTTCGCGGATATTCGGCGCTTCCCGGATCGGCGCGGGCAGGGATGGGTCGTCGGAATGCTTGATGGTGATGGATGTGCCGTCCAGCGCCTCGTAAACGCCATCCTCCCCGCCTGCCATGCGGGCTGTCAGGCCATAATCCTGCGCGAAGCGGGCCGCGGTTGCGACGTCCTCAACGCCGAATACCAGCGTGTCGGGTCCTACGATGTCCATGTGCCGAACCTTTCAATCATGCGGCCTTAGGCCTGCTGCCTGTCATTTCATCACTGCCTGTAACCGGCGGCGATGGGAAATTGTTAAAGCTCATCAGGGCAATTCGCCTCGCCGATGGCCTGCTGCCTGTCGATTCCGACCAAAAACGTCAGCCGCCGGCTTCCTTGCAGGACAAGCGGCAAGACCCGGTGTTGGGCGGCACTCACCTGGCGGCAACCCGCCGCCCGCCCAGGCCCGCCTGGGCCAGGCAGCCGATCGCCATGGCGCAGGATATCAGGCCGATGACGGCGATGGCCGGTCCAATCCCGTGTGTCGCCGCCCGCACTGCCGATACGGTCAAGGGACTGCAAAACTGGCCCAGGAAGAAGCAGGCTGTCCATAGACCGACACCCTGACCGCGCAGGGCAGGAGAAAGCCGCAGCGTGGCGGTGGAGATCAGCACGGGAAGCAGCAAGCCGGAGCCCAGATTGGCAACCAGCGTGCCGGCCATGGTAGGCCAGAATGTTGTGGCTTCACCGACCAGGAGAAGGCCGGCTCCCATGACGATAAAACTCAGGGCAAGCAGGTGCATGGTCGGCCGGCCACTGATGCGGGTGTAAATCAGCGATCCGGCCGGGGTGGCTATGTTGCTGATGCCGGCGGCGATACCGATGGTTGCCGGCGAGGTGACGCCCCTGGAGGCAAGCACAAGGCCGATATGGATCACCATGACATAGAACGCGATGCTGCCGATAATCGTGATGATGCACAGCCAGAAGATCGGTTTCAGCGCAGCCGCCAGCTGGACGCTGCTGGCGAACGATAATGCCCGCCTCGGGCGGCTCGGCAGCAGCCACAGGCTCGGCAGCACAAACAGCAATGCCAGCCCATAGGCAAAGAACGGGGTTCGCCAGCTCTCCTCTCCGAGTATGCCGCCCAGCGTGATGAGCACGATAGCGGAGATCGTCGCCGCCGCCGTCTGCCCCGCGAGCCAGCGCTGGCGGCGTGCGCCGCCGAAGCAATCCGCGATCAGCGTTGTGCTCGCTGTCATGACGCCGGCTTCGGCAATACCCACCAGCACGCGTGAGGCGATGATGGAGGGCACGGAATCGAGCCAGCATGGCGCGGTGCCGGCCGCGGCGTAGACGAAGAAGGCGACGAGCAGAACCGTCTTGCGGCCGAGCGTATCGGTTAAAATACCGGCGATTGGCGACATCAGGGCGATGCACAGCGCGGGCACCACAACGACCAGCGGTATCAAGACGCTGACATGCGGCACCGTTGAAAAATGCTGGATCATCCTGGGCAGAACGGGGCTGATCAGCACGTTGCCCATCACCGCCAGGGTGGTCATCAGCAGCAGCAGCATGCCGGTCGGCACTCCGGCGTTGCGGGTCTCGTCATCAAGGCCCATCATGTCCGATGGTGTCGCGTTCAACATGGCACCCCGCGTTTCCGCCGATCACGCCGCACGGACATGGGCGTTCGAAACCGTGTGCAAGCCCAGGGGCAGGGCGTCAACATCATTCTACACCTCTCAAAGGGTCGGCGGGCGGGCAGCGCCGCTGCCAAAATGGTGCCGGGATCGGCTGAAGCTGGAATGTTTTGGCGAGCGCCCAATTTGCCTGAATCTGTCTGCTGCGGTGTCGCCGGCGGTAACGCCTCACGAAACCGGTGCAGCGCCTTCCTGCTCTTCGCGGATCAGCCTGGCAAGCATGCGCCGCGCCTGCACGGCGGCGGCGTCGCTACGCAACACAACCGGCCGCAACTCGAAGATATCCGTCACCTTGCCGATCTGCTGCTGGCACGCGACGATCATTGGCTCATCCTCCTGCGTGAACGCGCGCATCGTGAAGTCCACCATCACCCGGTCCTCCTCGGGATCGTCGATCTTCACATTGCGGCCCATCGCCGCGAAATAATGCGTGCTGTACTCGGTTTCCGGCGTGATGTAGTGCAGCGTAGGCTGCCACAGGCCTCCGGCGCCGCCATCTTGGGGGTCCATCCGTACGTCCAGCTCCAGTATCGAGGCCGGCCGCCACGTCATTGTGGCGGTGAACACGCCTTTGGGATGCGGGAACAGCGTTGCCATCTTCGGGCTGCGGCCCTGGTTCGGGTTGCGGTATGTCGCCGTGATGGTTTGTCCGGCGGTCGCAAACTCGTAGCTCACCCCTCTGACATCTTCGGCCGAGTCGCTGGCCAGTGTGGCGCCGTGCAGAAAGGGCGCATGGGTCAGGTCCAGCAGATTGTCGATCACCAGCTGGTAATTCGCAGCCACGGTCAGGTAGGCGGTGCGGGCCGAAAGACGCGGATCATGCAGGATGTCGTTGCAGTGCAGCTTGCTCTGATCGGCCAGTGCCGGCTCGCCCATCCACACCCAGATCGCGCCACCGCGCTCCATCACCTGGTAGGTGGGCAGGCGCGTCTGCGGGGGGATGAATCCGTCGCCGGTCGGGTTATGCACACACCGCCCTGCCGCATCGAACTGCAAGCCGTGATAGGGGCAACGGATGTTGTCACCCATCACCACACCGCGATCCAGCGGCGCGAAGCGGTGCGGGCACCGCCCGCCCGAGGCGATAATCTGGCCTTGCTGGCCACGATAGAACACCACAGATTCGCCGAGTATTTTCCGGCCGAGGGGCTTTTCGGCAAGTTCGCTGCTCCAGCCGGCACAGTACCAGCTATTCCGCAAGAATCCCATGCCACGCTCCTGCCATCACGCTGGTACGACACGTTGATCGATCGCACCGAACAAGGTGCGGCCATCTTCGTAGAACGCCTCCATCCGCACACGATCGCCGAACCGCATGAAGCCGGTGCGGGCTGCCCCCTCGTCCACCATCTCGATGCCCCTCCGCTCGGCGATGCAGGAAGACCCGACCTCCCGGAAATTTGGGTTCGAAACCGTGCCGGAGCCAATCACGGTGCCGGCGCACAGTTCCCGCGTGCGGGCGGCATGCGCCACCAGGTGGTGAAACCCGCATTCCATTTCTCTGCCGTTGGCGCGGCCAAAAATTTCGCCGTTCCAATCCACGGCGAGATCCAGGCAGACGCGCCCATCCACCCAATGGCCGCCTAGCTCATCCGGCGTTACCGCAAAGGGGGCCATGCTGCTGGCAGGCTTGGCCTGCACCCAGCCGAAACCGGTCTTCATCTCCGGCCCCGCCAGGCTGCGCAGGGACCAGTCATTGATCAATACGACAAGCTTGATATGTTGCAGTGCATCATCGGCGTTCGTACCCATGGGCACACGATCGACGATCACGCCGAATTCGCCCTCGAAATCGATGCCGAGTGCTTCATCCGGAAGCGGCACATCCTCGGTGGGGCCGTAGAACCGGTCGCTCATGCCCTGATACATCAGCGGTGCCGAGCGTCGCTGCGGCACCACGCCGATAACCTTGTCCATCAGCTCGCCGTGGGAGGGAAAAGCGGATCCATCCAGCCATTGCCACGCCCGCGGCAGCGGGGCACTGAGCGGGGCATCGCCCAAAGCATGCAGGCCATTCGAAGCCGACAGCGACCCGGCAAGGCTGCGCAGATCACCCTCCACGGCGTGCCAATGTTCCAGTGCGGCTTGCAAGGTGGGCGCAATATGTGTGGCATCGCCATATTGCGTGCCATCGGCCGATACAATGGCAAGTGCGCCATCACGGCCGCCTTTCGCAAGGCTGGCTAATCGCATAGCGGTGGCCGTCTCCCAGGATTTTAAATTCTGTATTGACCGACGTTAGAGCGCGGCCTGGATACACCGCAATAGCTTAAGGCCGATAGCACGATTCGGTTTAACGGATTTGTCGCCCCAGCGCCGTCATGACAGCTTATGGCGAATATCGTTTTTGCTACGTGCCTGCCAAATGCCGAAAATGCCGATAACAGGCATTCGCCGAGTATGCGCTCGGTGAACCGGCGGAAGAAGGGGGGGGAAAAATGTTCGAGCCGTTTCCGGGCAACTATGTCTGGAACCTGCAAACCAATCTGGCGCTGGTGTGCGGCGGAAACCACGGCGAGGTGGATGCTGCCTGCCGCCCGATCAGGGAGGCCGCCGCCCGCGGCGAGGATGCCGGCACGGCCTTGCTGTTCGATAGCTGGATCGCGGTGGCCGACCAGGTTGCGCGCAATGCGCAGGCCGATGAAGAGGCCGGACGACAGCTTTCCGCGTCCAGCAAATATGCGCGGGCCGCCGGCTATTACCTTTCCGCCGAACGCATGCAGGCCCGCGATTACGCGCCGCGCTGGGCGGCCTATGACCGCGGCTTGGCGCTGTACCGCAAGCACGTGGCGCTGAGCGGTCTGCATGTCGATTTCGTCGACATACCTTATGAAGGGGCGACCTATCCCGCGATTTTCGTGCATGACGGCAGCGGCGAGAAGAAGCCCTGCCTGGTGTCCTGCAACGGCCTGGACAGCATGAAAGAGCAAGTGAACATGGGGGGGCATGGCCGCGCCAACCTGGAGCGCGGCATGAACACGCTGTTCGTGGATCAGCCGGGCACCGGCGAGGCGCTGCGCAAGCGCGGGCTGACGGCGGTGTTCGATAGCGAACGCTGGGCGACACCGGCATTGGAGTATTTGCTGACCCGGCCGGATGTGGATCCCGCGCGGATCGGCATGTTCGGCCTTTCACTGGGCGGCTACTACGCGCCGCGGGCAGCAGCCAACGAGCCGCGTTTCGCCCTGTGCGCGGTGATGGGGGCGAATCACCTGTGGGGCGAGCTGCAAAAAAAGCGACTGGCTCGCGAAGGTGAAAATCCGGTTCCGCATTACTGGGATCACGTCATGTGGGTGTGGGGGCACAGCACCATGCAAGGCTTTATGGACATGACGCCGAACATCACGCTGGACGGGCAGATCGAAAAGTTGCGCATGCCCTTCCTGGTGACCCACGGTGAGGGTGACCGGCAGATTCCGCTCAGCGACGCGCACCGGAGCTATGGCCAGGCCATCCACAGCTCCCGCCGCGATTTGCGGATCTTCACGCGGGCCGATTTCGAGATCGAGCATTGCGGCGCCGACAACGGCACCGGCATGCGAGACTTCATCGCGGACTGGTGCGCGGAGGTTTTCGCAGCAAAATCCTAGGGTTTTGCCTTCATGGTTCGCGATAGGCCGCGGCAATGCGAAGCCACGCGGACCGAACTGCCATAACAAGAAAAGATGAGGAACCGATGTCTGTACAAAAACCTTCTATGGTCTCCGCTTGCCTGCGTGCCATCCTGCTATCCGCGTCGTCCGCCGCTGCGCTATCGGCAGGCTCGCTCGCCTACGCGCAACCGGCTTCCGCCAATGCCGCGGCGCCGCAACCGGCCAGCCCTCCAGCGGCGTCGCCTTCAGGCACGCAGGAGGTGCGCAAGGGATCGCTGACCGATGTGATCGTTACAGCGACGCGGCGCAGCGTGTCGGTGCAGAAGGCATCGGTAGCGATCACCGTGATCGGCGGCAGTGAACTGGCGCGGGCGGGTGTCACCCAGGCCCAGGCCCTCACCGCCATACTGCCGGGCGTGGAGGTGGGTTCCGCCGGCGGGCCAGTGCAGATCTATATTCGTGGCGTCGGCACCAATGCGGATAACGGCCTGGCAGAGGGGGCGGTGGCTCTCAACGTCGATGGCATCTATATCTCTCGGCCAACGGCCCTCAATGACTCATTCTTCGATGTCAGCCGGGTTGAGGTTCTGGAGGGGCCGCAAGGAACCCTCTACGGCAAGAACGCAACCGGCGGGGCCATCAACATTATCACCAACGATCCATCGACCACGCGCATGAGCGGCAGCGAATCGCTGGAGGTGGGGGATTACGGCCTGGTGACCAACCAGGCCAGCCTCAACATCCCCATCAGCGACCAGCTTGCGCTGCGCGGCGCCTTCAGCTTTGCCCGCCACGACGGCTATCTCTCCGACGGAACCGATGACGAAAACAATGTTGCCGGCCGGGTAAAGGCGCTGATCAAGCCGAATGAAGACCTGACCATCATCCTCTCGGCCGATTTTTCCGGCCAGTATGGCCGCGGTGCCGGCGCCGTGGTGCTGCCACTGGTGAACCCCAGCAACCCCTGGGAGGCATCGTCCAGCCCCGCGGCCAATGCCCTATTGAGCCACTCGGCGCTGGGCGGCGCCTACCCCGGCTCGCCGTTTTCTTTCCTTGGCCCGTATGGACTGCTTGCGCCAATCAGCAACAACCAGTCACAGGATACGCGGCAATGGGGTCTCTCGTCAGACATAAAATGGGATCTCGGTTTCGGAACGCTGACTTCATTGACAGGCTATCGCCAGGACCCCGCCAGCTACACAACCTACATCCCCGGCTTTTTTGTCAGAGACACGGAGACCGACGAGCAGATCAGCCAGGAGTTTCGCCTCAGCGGCCAGTATGGCCGGTTCAAATACGTGCTGGGCGCCTATTACTTCAACGAGACTCAGTCTCTCGCACTGTATGACAATGGCGGTTTGGTCAGCGCCGGCCTGCTGGATGTTCCCTCGCTTACCGACAGCAGCTACGCGGGGTTCGGCGAAGTGTCCTACAGTGTTCTGCCGACGCTGCGCATCATCCTCGGCGACCGCTACACGCGCGAGCTGAAATCGATCAACGGCAACGACACCAACGAGATCGGCGGCGCTGTCTATGACTTCGATCACTCGCTGAACGAGCACGACGATAATTACAAGGTGGGCTTTGAATACGACGTGCGTCCACAATCCATGCTGTATTTCACGGCCAGCACGGGGTTCAAGTCGGGCGGTTTCTATCCGAATGCCGGGCCGGATGAATTCAAGCCGGAAAAACTGACCGCCTACGAACTCGGCATCAAGAACCGCTTTTTCGACAATCAACTCGAGTTGAACCTCGAAGCGTTCGATTGGAACTATCTCAACCGGCAGTTCTCGCATCTGGGCGAGGTGACAACGCCCACCGGCCAGTCGCTGGATAACGTCGTTTTAGGCACCTATAACGCTGGCCAGGCGACTCTGCGCGGGTTCGATGTGACCACCAAATACCTGTTGACGGAAAGCGACATATTCTCGCTCGACGCTGAATACAACAGCGCAGTTTACAACAGCTTTATCTATCAGCAGCCCTATGGCTTCGCCACCGCGGCAAGCAGCAGCTGCGTGCTTGGGCCAAATAAGAACGGCACGCAGACAATCGATTGTTCCGGCCGGCCGCTGAGCCGCGCACCGCTATGGTCGGCCACCCTGGGCTTCGAGCACGATGCTGACCTGGGCTTCGGCACCCTTCAGGCCAGCATCCGCACCCATCTGTCGACATCCTATTATCTGGATGTGGACTATGTGCCGAGCGAGAAAGCCCCGGGCTATACGCGCTCGGATTTCGATCTCACCTACCATCCGCCTACCGGAAAATGGTCGCTCGGGGCCTATGTGCATAATCTCGAAAACAGCGCGGTTTACGCCGGCGGCGTTGAGCAGCCCTTTGCCAGCGGCCTGACATATGCCCAGATCCTGCCGCCGCGCACGTTTGGGGGGCGCTTCACGATCGGGTTCTAGGAAGGAAGACCACTCTTTCTTCCTTGCACCCGCCGCCCAAACCCGCTTTCACTCTCGTCTTCCCAACGAGGTGGCTCATCTGATGGCCGGACCCGACCGGACCATCAACGTGCTGAAACTCTTCACCCTGACCAGGCCCGCCTGGTCGGTTGAGGAGGCAGCCGGCGCCCTGGGGGTATCTCATAGCAGCGCCTATCGCTACTTTGCCGTGCTGACCGAGGCTGGGCTGCTCACCCCGGCAGCCCATGGAAGCTACGTGCTCGGCCCGGCCGTGATCCAGTATGACCGGCAGATCCAGTTGACCGATCCGCTGCTGCAGACGGCCAAACCGGTGATGGCGCGGCTGCTGCATCTCGCCCCGCCCCATACCACCATGCTGCTTTGCAGGCTGTTTCGTCAGACGGTGCTCTGCATCCACGAAATCGTCGGCACGCCAGGCACGGCTCGCGTCAGCTATGAGCGCGGCCGGCCTATGCCGCTGTTCCGCGGCGCCACCTCGAAGATCATGCTGCCCTACCTGCCCCCGCGCGAGCTGCGCCGGCTCTATGAGGCCGATCCGGCGGCAGCCGCAGCCATCGGAGCAAACTGGCAAGATTTCCGCGCCGCCATCACGCGGCTGCGCAAAGCCGGGTACGCCGTGAGTCACGCGGAAGTCGATCCGGGAAGTATCGGCATTGGGGTGGCGATACTGAACGAGAGCCGGCACCCAATCGGCAGCCTCAGCTACGTGATCCCGCACTCCGAAGAGGGCGCGGTGGTCCGGCTGGTGCCTCTTGTGGTGGGCGGCGCTCGTGAGATCGAGCACGCCTTGCACACCGGCGAGTATGCCCAAATAGGTGCAAAATTCGCATAATATGAGAATATAGCATTGACAGAGAGGGCAATTTCCCGCTATTTGGGAGCGAGAGGAAAACGCGATGACCACAGCATTATGTGCCGGGGCCTACCTGCACCACATGCAGATCAACAGCGCCGATCCCGCTGGCCTTGCCCGCTTCTATGCCGACACGATGGATATGTCGGCCCGCAGGATCGACAGCGGCGATTGGCTGCTGGAAGGGCCGCAGCGCCGCATGCTGTTCTCTGAAGGCGCGGACAGAACGCTCGGCTTCGCCGCCTTCGCCTGCCGCGATGCGCAAGGCTTGAATGCGATTCGGGCCCGCGCGGCCAACGAAGGTGCCGCTTTGATGCCCTCGCCAAGCCCGCTGTTCGGCGCGGAGGCCTTCGCCGTGCGCGATAGCGATGGCAATTGCATCGTGTTCGGCCTCGGCCCGTCCGAAGCGCCCCGCAAGGGCGTGCGCGGGCCATTGCAGCACTTGACACTGGCGACGCCAGATCCTGACTCCATCGAGCGGTTCTACGTGGACGTGCTCGGCTTCGCCGTCAGCGATTACGTGCGCGACGAGACCGGGCGGGTGATGGCGTGCTGGATGCGGTCAAACCACGAACATCACACCATGGCCTGTTTCCGCAAGAGCGTGCAGGGCATCGATCATCACAGCTACGAGGCGGGCGACTGGAATGTGATCAAGGATTGGTGCGATCGCATGGGCGACCGCCGCATTCCGATCATGTGGGGGCCGGGCCGCCACGGCCCCGGCAACAACCTGTTCGTGTTTATCGAAGACCCGGACCGCAACTGGATCGAAATCAGCGCGGAACTGGAAGTGGTGCATGACCGTGCGGCGCAGGTTTGGCCGCATGAGGAACATACGGTAAATCTTTGGGGCCGGGGTATCTTGAGGCAGTAAGAAAGAGTCTTCTTTTTTGAAAAAAAGAAGCAAAAAACTTTTGACACTTGGCCCGGGACTCGCCGGCAGCGGCCGCCAATGAGTAAAAGTTTTTTGGTTCTTTTTTTCAAAAAAGAACATCCTTTCTTTCTACTTTCACTAAAGGATCCATCCATGAAATTCGCCACATTCAGCATCGCCGGCACCACCACCTGGGGCGTCATTGAGGGCGAAACCGTGGCCGATCTCGGCGGCCAGTTCGCCGACCTGAAGGCCTGCATCGCCGCCGGCGCGCTGGCTGACGTCGCGGGCCATGTGGCCGACGCCAAACACTACAGCCTGGCCGACATCACCTGGCTGCCGGTGATCCCCAATCCCGAGAAAATCCTGTGCGTGGGGCTGAATTACGAGATGCACCGCCAGGAGACGGGGCGCGACGAGGTGGCACATCCGACCATGTTCACCCGCTTCGCCAACAGCCAGACCGGCCATCTGGCACCCCTGGTGCGTCCGCATCTCTCCAGCGAGCTGGATTTCGAGGGCGAGCTCGCCGTGATCATCGGCAAGCCAGGCCGGCATATCCAGCCGGCGGCGGCCTTCAGCCACGTTGCTGGATATGCCTGCTACAATGATGGCAGCGTGCGCGACTGGCAGCGCCACACCCATCAGTTCACGCCGGGCAAGAATTTCCCCGGCACCGGCGCCTTTGGCCCGTGGATGGTCACGCGGGACGTGATCGCCGATCTCGGTTCGCTCCGTCTGCAAACCCGCGTGAATGGCGCCGTGATGCAGGAGGCGCGGCTGGGGCAGATGATTTTCGATATTCCGCGCGTGATCGCCTATTGTTCCGCCTTCACCCGGCTGGAGCCTGGCGACGTGATCGCCACGGGCACCCCGGGCGGCGTCGGCGCCAAGCGTAAGCCGCCGCTTTGGCTTGTGCCGGGCGATGTTGTGGAGGTGGAGATCGACCAGATCGGCCTGCTGCGCAACACCGTGGCCGACGAGAAAGTTGGCTGAACTATGTGCGGCGGAGTGCCGGCGATGACGGACCCAGCCGCCCATTATCCGGTCATCATTGTCGGCAGCGGTCCGGTTGGGCTTACCCTGGCCAACCTGCTGGGTTGCCTCGATGTGCGCACCCTGTTGGTGGAGCGCAACGCAACCACGGTGCAGGAGCCGCGGGCCGTTTCCATCGACGATGAGTCGCTGCGTACCCTGCAAGCGGCCGGCGTGATCGATACTGTTCTTCCCAGCCTCGTTCCCGGCTATGGCTCGCACTATTACACGCCAGGCCGGATCTGTTTCGCCAGGGTGGAGCCCACCGGCCGCCCCTATGGCTATCCGCGCCGTAACGCCTTCCGCCAGCGCGTGCTGGAAGGGCAGTTATGTGATGCGCTGGGGCGTTTCCGCCATATCGACACGCTCTATGGCTGGCGGCTTGAAACCTATGTGCAGACAGGATCGGCCGTGGCCGTGGATTTGCGCGGCCCGGGTGACGTGCCGCGCCGTGTGACCTGCGATTATCTGGTCGGTTGTGACGGCGCATCCAGCCGGGTGCGTGAGATACAGGGGGTTGCGCTCTCGGGCACCACGTTCGACGAACGCTGGCTGATCGTGGATCTGGAGAACAACGTAAACACCATAACCCATACCGAGGTTTTCTGCGATTCGCGCCGCCCCTGCATCACCCTGCCTGGCCCGGACAATACGCGGCGATTCGAATTCAAGCTGCTGCCGGGCGAAACCGATGCGGCCATGCTGGACAGCACGGTGGTGGGCGAACTTATCCGCGGCCACGGCGCCGATCCCGCCGCGCGCATCGTGCGCAAGGTCGTCTATCGCTTCCATGCCCGCGTGGCGCCGCAATGGCGCTTTGGGCGCGTGTTCCTGGCCGGCGATGCCGCGCATCTGACGCCGCCTTTTGCCGGCCAGGGCATGAACAGCGGCATTCGCGATGTGCAAAACCTGGCCTGGAAACTGGCGGCCGTGCTGGCCGGGCAGGCCGGCCCAGGGCTGCTGGACAGTTACGAGGCCGAGCGGCGGGATCATGTGTGGCAGATGGTGTATCTGGCCTTGCGCATGGGCCGGGTGATGTCGCCGCGCAACCGGCTGCACGGCTTGCTGGTGCAATCGGCTTTCCGGTCACTGAAGCTGTGGCCTGCGGCCGCCGACTACGTGGCGCAGATGAAATACAAGCCGAAGCCGCGCTTCACTGCCGGCTTTATCGTAGCTTATGGCAAGCGCCGGCAGGATCTGGTCGGGCGATTGCTGCCGCAGCCGGTGATTGCCGATGCGCAAGGGGAGCGACATAGGCTGGACGATGTGCTGGGGCGCGGCTTTGTGCTGCTGATCCGTGGTGAACGGGCCGAGACGCGGTTTGCCGGGTTGCGCCAGCCGATCTGGGATCGGCTCGGGGTGGCGCGGATCGCTTTGCTGCCGGCCGGCGCCGTGGCCACACACGCGGAGGGTGTGACGACGATTTTCGAGACCGAGGAGGGTCTATCCGATGCGCTGCGGCGCTGCACCGATCATGCGCTGTTGCTGCGGCCCGATCGCTTTGTGGCAGCGGTGATTCCGCTTTCCGATCCCGGGCGTATTGTCGCCGAGATCGACCGGCTGGTAGAGTGCACGTGGCGCGTGCCCGGGGCAAAGCCCGAACCTTGCATACCGGTGTTGGATCCGGCGCATCGCCAGGCTGCATGATTGAAAAAAAGAAGGCCCGATCTCTTGGAAAGAAGACTCGCGAGACCATCCCTCTCCAGCCGCCCGCTTTTCCGCGTATTGCCATTAGATAAAAGTCTTTTGCTTCTTTTCTTCAGAACAGAAGAGTCTTTCTTCCCTTCTTCGGCATTGCATTGCTGATGTCTGCATCACGCGGTGCCTCGTTCGATTATATCGTCGTTGGCGCGGGATCCGCCGGGTGCGTGCTGGCGGCACGCCTGACGCAGGATCCGGCGGTGAGTGTGCTTCTGCTGGAAGCTGGCGGATGGGATCGTGATCCACTGATCCATATTCCGCTCGGGTTCGGCGAAATTTTCCACAAGCGTTTGCATGACTGGCAATACGAGGCCTCGGCCGGCCCGCACATGAAGAACCCAAAACTCCCCTTCCATCGCGGCAAGGTGGTGGGTGGATCGTCCTCGACCAACGCGATGGCCTATGTGCGCGGCCACCGGGACGATTACGACCGGTGGGCGCGCGCGGGCCTGAAAGGCTGGTCCTACGCTTGCGTGCTGCCCTATTTCAAAAAGCAGGAAAATTGGGCCGGCGGTGCGGATGCGTATCGCGGCGGAGAGGGGCCGTTGCACATCCGAGAGACCGGTTATCGCGATCCGCTCGACGATGCCTTCGTGCAAGCTGGGATCGAGGCCGGATTTTCCACCACACCGGACTATAACGGCGCGGTGCAGGAGGGTTTTGGCCGGCTGCAGCAGAACCTTGGCGGCGGCCGGCGCCGCAGCACCGCCACCGCGTATCTTCGGCCGGCATTGCGGCGGAAAGGCCTCAAGGTTGAGGTGGGCGCACATGCCTGCCGCGTCATGTTCCGCGGCAAGCGGGCGGTGGGGATCGAATATGTGCAGCGTGGCCGGACCATTCAGGTGGAAGCGACATCCGAGGTGATCCTGGCCGGCGGCGTCGTCAATTCGCCGCAGCTTCTGATGCTGTCGGGGATCGGGGAGGCCGCGGCGTTGCGCGCGCACGGGATCGAACCGTTGGTCGATCTGCCCGGCGTCGGCGCCAATTTGCAGGAGCATCTCGCGCCCATTTTCGTGGCGCAGCGCGCGCAGCCTGGCCCGTTCCATCATGCCATGCGGCTGGACCGGATCGCGGCATCGATGGCGCAGGCCTATGTGTTTGGCACCGGATTCGCCAGCCATGTTCCCGCCGGTTCCGTTGCCTTTCTCAAGTCCGATCCGTCGGAGCCGATCCCGGACATCCAGTTGATCCTGAACCTGTCGCCCTTCCCTGCAAAACCTTATGTGCATGCCAGGCTTGGCTCGTTTGCGGATGGATTCAACTGTCTGATAGCGCTGCTGCGGCCACAAAGCCGCGGCAGGCTTTCACTCGCCTCCGCGGACCCGCTGGCGCCGCCGCGAATTCAGCACCAATTTCTCTCCAGCGGTCGAGATCTGGCGGTATGCAAGCGCGGCCTGCACATCCTGCGGGATATGGCTCATCGAAAGCCGCTGCGCGATTTCATCGCGCGCGAATTCACCCCGCCCGGCTGCGAGGGCCTGGGAGATGATGCGCTGGAAGGGCATATCCGGGCGCAATCCGTCACTGTCAATCACGCGCTCGGCACCTGCAAGATGGGCATCGATGCCGATCCCGGCGCGGTGGTCGATGACCAGCTCCGGGTGCGCGGCGTGGACGCGCTGCGCGTGGTCGATGCCTCGGCGATGCCGGATGCTGTCGGCGGCAATATCAATGCCGCGGTGATCATGATTGCCGAGCGCGCGGCGGAACTGATCAGAAACTAATAAAGAAAGATCTTCTTTTCTGAAGAAAAGAAGCAAAAGACTTTTGGGGGGCTGTCGCGGACTCGCCGGAGACGTACGCCATGGACAAAAGTTTTTTGCTTCTTTTTTTCAAAAAAGAAGAGTCTTCCTTCTTTCAGCTCTCGCTACGCTGCCAGCGCCACCGCCTTCGTCTCGGTAAAGCCTTCCAGCGCCTCACGCCCATGCTCGCGGCCGATACCCGACTCCTTGAAGCCGCCGAACGGCAGTGACGGATCGACCACATAGGTGTTGATCGCCGTGGTGCCCGTGCGGATGCGGGATGCCACGCGCAGGGCGCGGTCGTCGTCCTTGGAGAATACAGCGCCGCTCAGGCCATATACCGAGTCATTGGCAATCCGCACTGCCTCATCCTCGTCATCGTAGGGCAGGAATGAAATGACCGGGCCGAAAATCTCCTCCTGGGCGATGGTCATCTTGCTGCCGACATTGCCGAACACCGTCGGTTCGATGAAATAGCCGCGGTTGAATGCCTCGGGCCGGCGCCCGCCTGTCACCAATGTGGCACCTTCCTGAATGCCCTTTTCCACATAGCCCAGCACGCGGTTCAATTGCCGCTCCATGGAAAGCGGACCAAGCCGCGTCGCGTCATCCATCGGATTGCCGATCCGGTATGCGCGTACCGTCTCGGCATAACGGTTAACAAGGTCATCATGGTATTTGCGCGGAACCACGATGCGCGTGGGCAGCATGCAGCCCTGGCCGCAATTCGTCATGGACCATCTGTCCAGCGTCGCGTTCACAAGGTCGAAATCGGCGTCCTGTAGAACAATCGCCGCCGATTTGCCGCCAAGTTCCAGCGAACACCGCGCCATGCGCGATGCACAGACCGCCGCGATATGCTTGCCGACGGCCGTGCTGCCGGTGAAGCTGACTTTGTCGATGTCCGGCTGATGAATCAGGTAATCGCCAACCTCGCGGCCGCCTGAAATAACGTTGATCACGCCTTTGGGAATGCCCGCCGCCAGGGCGGCCTGCGCGACGATCAGGGATTCGAGCGGCGCCTCCGAGGGCGCCTTGATCACAACGGTGCAGCCGGCGACCAGCGACGGACCGATCTTGAAGCAGGCCATGCCGATCGGATAATTCCAAGGCGTGATCAGCGCACAAACGCCAACCGGCTCATATCGCACATAGGCTTTGCGCATGCCCGGCGGCAGCGGGCGCGGCTCTTCCCAATGGAACGCGTCGCCCATATCCGCCATGAACTCCAGGCTTTCGAAGCTCTTTTCGGTCGCGAAGGTCGTGAAGTTCATCGGCGTGCCGATTTCGGCTGTCCAGGCGCGGGCCAGCACGGCGTGATGCTGTCTCAGTTCGCTCGCCAGGCGACGCACCGCCTTGGCACGCTCCTGGGGGCTGAGCCGTGGCCATGGGCCGTGATCGAAGGCGTGCCGCGCTGCCTTCACCGCATCGTCCACATCCGCGTCAGCAGCGGAAGGTAATTCCAGGAACGGCTGTTCGGTCACCGGTGAGATCAAGGTCAGCCGCGCGTCGGAACGTGGGGCCCGCCACTCACCATCGATGAATTGTGACGTTCTGACCTCTTCGGAGACTTCCATCTCCGGATTGAAAGCAGGATGAACGGCCATGCTTATTATCCTCCACGTGGCGTTTTATGAGCCTGATGTTTGGTTGGGCGGTTCGTAACCCTATTCTCAGGTCAGGCACCCCGGCAGTCCAATGCATATGGCATGGAGAGTTATGCCATAGCGGCATTAGGGAGGGGGGCGCCAGACGGAGCAGGAAGAAAGGTCTTCTTTTCTGAAGAAAAGAAGCAAAAGACTTTTACTTTTTGGCCGTGGCCGCGGAGTGAAAGGTGCAGCAGCGAAAAGAGGTTCTTGGTTTCTGTGTTAGAGATGCCCGGAGGCGTCGAGGGAAAAGCGCTGGGTTTTTACCGCCGCCCGCATCGAGTTGATGAAGTCGAGCGCGGCCTTCGGTGTCTTGCCGCGGGCCTTGCGGTAAACCACGTGCTGCGTTGGCGGTATCTCCCAATCCGTCGTAATTTCCACCACCGTGCCGTTCAGAAGGTCGGCAAAATGCACCAGCGACGTGGACATGACCAGAAAATCCGTCATGCGCGCATACCAGCGCAAAACGGATGTCGATTGGGTACGGATCAGGGTTGGAATCTCCGAAAGGTCGAAATCTCCCAGCCTCTCCGTCACGTAGTTCGGATGCGGGTCGGCGAGCACCCATTTTTCGGCCCTCAGGATATCGTCCATTCTGCATGGCTGCCGCCGCACCAGCCTGTGTGCCGACCGGCCATAGATGCCGCGCACTTCCTCCACCAGGATGTCAAACTCAAGTCCGGCGTAATCCTCTTCTTCCAGTTTGACGCCGACGACAATGTCGAGATCGCCGGTTCTGAGCTGGTCCAGCAGGGCGCGCGTCGGCGCCTCAACAAGCCGGACATCCGTTCGTTTGCGTTCCTTGAGAAACTGATGAACGGCGGCCGGTACCAAAAAATTCATCGAAACCGGGGCCGCGCCGCACAGCAGCCCGCCACTGCGCGTGCGCTGCAGCAAAGAAAGGTCGCGCCCGGCGGCCTGTAGCTCCGTCGATGCGGCGGCAACATGGCCAAGCAGCACACGGCCGAATTCGGTGGCGAAAACCCCGCGCGCGTTACGCTCGATCAGCTTGCATCCCACCGCCGCTTCCAGCCGGGAAATGCTGCGCGTGACGGCTGGCTGGCTGGTGCGCAACTGCGTGGCGGCCTTGTTGATGCTGCCGGCCTCCACCGCCGCCTTCAGCACCAGAAGATTGGCGAACTGGCGGGAGAGGATGTCCAGCATGGCAAACGACCCCAGGAAAGCAAGGCGGCTGACTAATGCTGCCATGGCATATCTATCTATGCCATTGGCATTAGACAAGACCGCCCCTTCCGCCCCTTATACGACCGTAGGCCCACCCCAGAGGAGGACACCAGAGTGTATGTGACCGAGGCTATCCGACCGACGGACCTGACAAGCGCCACGATCGCCGAGGATGCGGTGCGGCCGCCCACCAACGGTCGGGGCATGTTTGTCAGCGGCCCCAGGATAGATACGCACTACACGGGGATGACAATCCCGTATGCCGAGGCGATCGAGCGCGCCCGCACGATCGCGCCGGTGGCGCAGCGCAATATCGCACGTGCCGAGCAGATGCGGCGTATGCCAGAGGATACCATCAAGGCGATCCTGGACTCCGGGCTGATGCCGCTGATGCGCCCAAAGATGTTCGGCGGGTTCGAGGGCGACTGGATCACCTGCATCGATTGCGTCTCCGAGGTCGGCCGTTTCTGCGGGTCCACAGGCTGGGTGATGACGTTCCTGCTCCAGCATCAGGTTTATCTCAGCCTGCTGCCGGAGGAAGCGCAGCGCTACGTGTATGAGCGGCAGCCTGACCCGATGGTCGCCACATCCTTCGCGCCCACCGGGCAGATGAAGGAAGTGCCCGGCGGCCTGGAGGTGAGCGGCCGCTGGAAATTCGGCTCCGCCAGCGACTATTGCAGCTGGGCGATTGTCGGCGGCATCGTCAAATCCGCCGACGGGACGGTAAAGAAGTACAACGTGCTGCTGAAGCCGGAGCAGTTCACCATTGACCGGACCTGGAATAGCGTCGGGCTCAGGGGGACCGGCAGCAACGATATGGTGGTGGAACCGACCTTCGTTCCGTACTCCTTCACCTACCTGCAATCCGATGCCGTTGCCGGCCGGGCGCCGGGCATGCGTCTGCATCATGAAAGCCTGCTCTATCGCACGCCCTTCATCGTCAACGGCGGATTTGCGGTCATGACGCCGATGCATGGCATCGCGCGCGGGTTTTACGAAAGCTTTGTCGGCTATCTGGCCAAGAAGGCCGGTGGCATCGTCGGCAAAACCGCCGAATTGGCACATGTGCAAGCTGCGATCGGTGAATCGAAAGCCGAGATCGATCTGGCATACCTGCTGACGGAAAAGCTGTCCGCGGCGACTTTCGGCGGCGAGCCTGTTGACCGCGCCGACGCCATCCGTACGCGCCGCGACTTTGCGATGGTGCTGAAACTTCTCATGAGCTCGGCGGATCGGCTGTTCTCCTACAGCGGCGCAAATGGGCTGGATGAGAGCTTGCCCTTGCAGCGGCACTGGCGCGATCTTCATGCCATCAGCCATCACGCGCAGTGGCAGGTGCCGACGCTGCAAAATGCCGGCAAGGACGCGCTGGGCCTGTTGCCGCAAACCGGCGATGCGTTTGCCTTCGAGTAAATTCGAGCAGATCGTCAGGCAACAGAAGGCGCCTGGCCAGCAAGCCAGGCGCCGACCTATCCATTGGAGCGTCGCATGAGTTCCACGCGTCGGGTGACAATTATCGGCGGCGGGCTCGCAGGGCTCGCAACCGCCAATGCCCTGGTCTCCCGCGGCTTCGCGGTGGATGTTTTCGAGAGCGCCCCGATGCTTGGCGAGATCGGGGCCGGCATCAACATCAGCTTCCAGGCCGTCAAGGCGCTCAACGCGATCGGTATCGGTGAAAAGGCGGTCGCGGTGGCGCGCCAGCCCAGCGGCATTTTCACCCGCGACATGCAGACCGGCGAAAAGCTGTACGTGAACGACATGGCGGCCGGCGCTGCCCGTTTCGGCGCACCCTACTGCGTGTTCCACCGTGCCGATCTGCTGAATGTTCTCGCCGGCGGTCTGGATCCCGCATCCATCCACCTCGGGCACCGGCTGATCGGCATGCGGGACCATGATGGTGGTGCCACCCTGCGCTTTGCCAACGGCGCGGTGCATGAAGCCGATATCCTGATTGCCGCCGATGGTGTCCGCTCGGTGGTCCGTCAGGTGCTGTATGGCGATGACCATCCGACCTATACCGGCCAAATGGTCTGGCGCGCCCTGCTGAACGCCGGCGATGTGCCGGAGGAGGTATTGGAGCCGACAGGGCATATCCAATGGACAGGCCCGGGCTGCCATGTTCTGGGCTACTACCTCCGCAACAAGGAGGTGATCAACATCGTCACGCAATCCGATACCGAGGACTGGGTGGACGAAGGATGGTCCACGCCCGGCGACCCGGACGCGATGCGTGCCAGCTTCCCCGATCCGGAGCCGCGGCTGAAAACCTTGCTGGCCGCCGTCACCAAATGCTCGAAATGGGGCCTGTTCACCCGGCCGCTCACAGATAATTGGGGGCGTGGCCGTATCCAGCTGATCGGCGATGCGGCGCATGCCATGCTGCCGAATGCCGGGCAGGGTGCCGGCCAGGCTTTCGAGGATGCCTACACGCTCGCCCGCTGGCTGGAAGCGGAGGCCGATGATCCGGAGGAAGCGTTCCGCAACTTCCGGCGCGTGCGGATTCCGCGTGTGCACGGCATCCAGAAAGTGTCGTTTGCCAATGCGCGGTTCAAGCATCTGCGTGACCGGGATGCCCGCAAGGCGCTGCTTGATAGTCCCAAGGGCGAGAAGCGCGTCAACAACCTCGAATGGGTGTGGGGCTATGAACCGGCCGAGGGCTGGAACAAGGATCCGCAGGTGCCTCAGATCGAGGGATATTAATCAGCGCGGGGTGGCCGGGTCCGCTATCGATACGGTAGAGCAGGGGTGGTCTTTTCTGCACAGAAGACCGTCACGTTCTAGTGCCAACAAAAAGACCCGGGGACCACGCGATGCCAAGGCATTTTATCGATCTTTCCGTGGCCCTGCGCGGGGGCATTCCGTCGGACCCGCCGCCGCTGCGCCCGCGCATCGAGTACAGCGACCATCGGCAGGGCGTGCCGATGTTTCAGGTGCTCTACCCTGGGCTGCGCGCGGAAGACCTGCCGGAAGGGCTCGCCGGGGCGGCGGAGGACGTTCATTGCTCCACCCATAGCGGCACCCACATGGATGCGCCCTGGCACTATCATCCCACGCAGGACCATGGGATGCCGGCGCTGACGATCGACGAAATCCCTCTTGACTGGTGTTTCCGGCCCGGCGTGAAACTCGATTTCCGCCACCTTCCGGATGGCCACGTGGTCACCGCCGCGCAGATGGAGGCCGAGCTGGCCAGGATCGGCCATGTGCTTTCGCCGCTCGATATCGTGCTCGTCAATACCGCCGCTGGCGCCCGCTATGGCGAGGAGGATTATGTCGATACCGGCTGCGGCATGGGCCGTCAGGCCACGCTGTACCTGACTGAGCGCGGCGTGCGCGTGTGTGGCACGGATGGCTGGAGCTGGGATGCGCCAACCCGGCTCGTGGCGCAGCGTTATGCGCAGACCGGCGACGCTTCGTTGATCTGGGAAGGCCACAAGGCCGGCATGGAGATAGGCTATTGTCAGCTGGAGAAGCTGGCCAACCTGCATCTCCTGCCGCCGCATGGCTTCACGGTCGCCTGCTTCCCCACCAAGGTATACCGTGCCTCCGGCGGCTGGACCCGTGCGGTCGCCATCCTGGACTCGCCCTCACCGGCGTGAAAATACCCCCCGGTCACGGACTGTGCCATGGCGGTCGGGTGCAAACGAGCAAAAGTTTTTTGGTTCTTTTTTTCAAAAAAGAACAGTCTTCGCTGCGCCTGAAGGAAGACAGCAGTTCTTTTTTGAAAAAAAGAACCAAAAAACTTTTATCCATTTAAGGGGATCAATGACTGGCCGGACGCGCCGGTTTGCCCCTGGCCACGCCCCGGCTTCTGGCAGCCATCATCCTCTATGGGCTGATCGGTGCCTGCTGGCTGCCAGTGACCCGTCGCTGCCGCATCGGGCCGGGACCTGGCCAGGTGATGTCTGCAAAAACGCACCCCGACCCCGACGCCGTCTTCCGCCATGAATTCAACGCCGCCGGCTTGAAGCGCCACTTGTATCGCCTCCAGTGTGGTTTGCCGTGGATGGACGGCATCGTTCTCGATCATGTTCAGGGTCACGGTCGACAGGCCAGCCCGGTGGGCGAGCGTCGCCTGGGTCCATTTCAGCAGGCCGCGGGCGGCGCGGATCTGGGCGGTGCTGATCATGGGTGGCGTTATACCCCAAACTTGAAGAAATATAAAGTTTACGCTTGACGGGCCGGAACGATACCGGCATACGGCCGCGTATCGGGCCGGATCAGACTGGGTTATCTGAAAAATCACCCAGGCCGGGGCTTTGATGCCCGGTAATGTTAAGGTTTCGGCGCGGGCCGGATGCCGAGGGTTATCCTCCATAGACTGCCGTTGCGCGCCGGGAGGCGTGCATCCCGAAAGGGAAGGCGCCCCTCTGCGACACATGTCCGCGCTACATAACTGTTGGCCCGGGCGGGCCGGAGTGCGACGGTTATCGACTTGTAATCGGGAGGGTGGGTTCAATTCCCACCAGCACCTTCGGGTGCTGAAGCTCGTGGTGAGCACCAAATCGTCGGCGATCACATGACCGCCCGGCTTGGGTGATAGGATGAAAGGAGGCAGTGCGTGAAACGAGATTTTAGAAATCGGCCAGAGCATTGCGCCTTTGGTCAACCCGAACATCAACCCGGATGCTGGCCGCGAGCGACGCGGCCCACAGGGCTGATTCGGGCATGATTATTTTTCCAAACATCACTCCGGCGGGCCGGAGGTCGAGGGTTATCAGGTCTGCTGGCGGTTCGAATCCGCAGGCGCCGCATAGGGCGCCGTAGCACCCCTCGGCAAAAACACGCCCGCCGGATTTTTTGAACTTCCGAGGCGGGCCATGAAGAACTACCTGAAGATATTCTCGCGCACTGAAGCTGCGGTCACGCCGCAGGCGCAGGCCATTCCCAACACCGTGCCGAACGCGGCCGGTGGCTACGCCTTTGCAATCGATGACTGGACGCGGCTGGATCGTTTCCTGATCCTAGGTTCGGAAGGCGGCAGCTATTACGCCGGCGAACGGGTGCTGACGCGCGAAAACGCGGCGGCAGTGCTGCGCGCCATCCAGGCGGATGGCGCGCGGGCGGTGGCGCGCATCGTGGAGATCAGCGCAAGTGGCCGGGCGCCGAAGAACGATCCGGCATTGTTCGCGCTTGCGCTTGCTGCAGCGGCGGATGACCTGGCGACGCGGCGCGCGGCTTTGGCAGCTTTGCCCAAGGTTGCTCGTACCGGCACGCATCTGTTCCAGTTCGCCGAGCTTGTGCAGGGCTCGCGTGGCTGGGGCCGCGCGCTGCGGCGTGCCGTCGGCGCCTGGTATCAGGTGCCGCCTGTCGATCGTCTGGCTTACCAGCTGGTAAAATATCGCCAGCGGGGAGGCTGGTCGCACCGCGACCTGCTGCGCCTGGCGCACCCGGAGACAGCGGAGCCAGCGCGTGCGGCGCTGCTCGACTGGGTGTGCCGCGGCACGGAGAGCGACGCCTTGCCGGAGCTTGTGAAGGCGGCGGTGGCTTTGTCGCGCACGGCGAACGGTGAAGATGCGGCCACGCTCATCCGCGCGCAGAACCTTCCGCGCGAAGCGGTGCCGGCCGAACTGCTGAACGATCCGGCAGTTTGGGAGGCCTTGCTGGAACGTATGCCGCTGACCGCGCTGGTGCGGTCCTTGGCCAAGCTGACCTCGGTTGGCGTGGTCAAGCCGCTTGGCGACCAGCTGCCATTGGTATTGTCCGCTCTGGGCGATGCCGAACGCATCGCTTCCGCGAGGCTGCACCCGCTGTCGATCCTTCTGGCGCTGCGCACCTATGCGCAGGGCCAGGGCGATCGCGGTGGCCTGCGGTGGGAGCCGGTGCAGGCGGTGATCGATGCCTTGAATGCGGCTTTCTACACCGCCTTCAAGGCGGTCGAACCGACTGGCAAGCGGCTGCTGCTGGCGCTGGACGTTTCGGGATCGATGGCGGCCGGCCGCGTGGCCGGATCGTCGTTGACCCCGCGCGAAGCGTCGGCGGCGATGGCGCTGATGACGACGGCCGCAGAGGCGAACACGCATATCGCCGGTTTCACCGGCGGCATGGTGCAGCTGCCTCTGTCGCCGTCAATGCGGCTGGACGATGCGGTGCGGGCCGTGTCGGGCCTGCCGTTCGATCGCACGGACTGCGCGCAGCCAATGCTGTATGCGCTGGAGCGGGGGCTGAAGGTCGATGCGTTCGTTGTCTATACCGACAGCGAAACTTGGGCCGGCAGCATCCACCCGGTGCAGGCGCTGCGCCAGTATCGCGCGCGAACCGGCATCGCCGCCAAGCTGGTGGTGGTGGGCATGGTATCGAATGGATTCAGCATTGCTGATCCTGATGATGCCGGCATGCTGGATGTTATTGGGTTCGATACGGCGGCACCGTCTATCATCGCCGATTTCGTCCGGCAGGACTGAAACTGCTCCGGCGACCTCGATGGGTCGCCGGAGATTTTACGACCCTGAATTGAAGGATTACGGCAATGCGCCGTACAGACGTCTACGAAACCCGTGCCCGCGAATTGGCCGTGCTGGCCGGCCAGGATGCAGATGCGCGCGTGGCTGGACCGGGCGGCAAGATGATGCCGGCTTGGTGCACGTTCCGCGATGCGGCCCGCGCCGAGCACATGGCGTCGGAAGCGGCAGCACTCGAACTGCCGCCGCAGGCGCCTGCGTTCCAGAACGCGCCGCTACAGGTGTTCGGTCTGCATGACGAGGCCACCATCGCGCAGATGCGCAACTGCATGGGCGTCGGCAACGTGGTTGCTGGCGTGGTGTGCGCCGACGGCCATTTGGGCTACGCACAGCCGGTCGGCGGCGTCATCGCGTACGAGAAGCAGATCAGCATCTCCGGTGTCGGTTTCGATATCGGCTGCGGTAACATGGCCGTTCGCCTGGATACGCCTTACGCCGACATCAAGGATCGCGCAGCTGCAATCCTGGACGATGTTCGCAAGGTAATCTCCTTCGGCATCGGTCGCGCCAACTCGGAACGCGCCGAGCACGAACTGTTCGACGACGCCGATGCATGGCGCGAATCCGATATGCACGCCTATCGTCAGAAGGCAGTGGCGCAGCTCGGCACGGTGGGGTCCGGCAACCACTACGTCGACTTGATGCACGATCAGGACGGTTTTGTTTGGATCGGCGTGCATTTCGGCAGCCGCGGCCTCGGCCATACCAGCGCCACCCGCTACCTCAAGGCGGCGGGCGGCAAGGATGGCATGAACGTGCCGCCGGCCGTGGTCGACGAGGACAGCGAAATCGGCCGACGCTACATCGCCGCGATGCAGCTCGCCGGCCGGTATTCCTATGCCGGCCGCGAATGGGTGGTGGAACGTGTGCGTCAGATCATCGGCGGCACGGTAACCGACATGGTGCACAACCACCACAACTACGCGTGGCGGGAGACGCATGACGGCCGCGATCTGTGGGTTATCCGCAAGGGCGCGACACCGGCCTTTCCCGGCCAGCGTGGTTTTGTAGGCGGCTCCATGGGCGACGATGCCGTGATCATCGAGGGTGTCGACGGTCCACTAGCGCGGGCCTCGCTCTATTCCACGGTGCACGGCGCCGGCCGTCTATTCGGCCGCAAGCGTGCCAAGCAGCTGTTTGCCCGCGAGCAAATGGATGCGTGGTTGCGCGAGCGTGGCGTGCTGCTGGCCGGCGGCGATCTGGACGAAAGCCCGATGGCCTACCGCCGTCTGCCGGATGTGCTGGCGCAGCATGCCGGTACCATCCGCGTTCTCCACACGCTGCGGCCGTTTGCGGTGGCCATGGCGGGCGAGGGGGAATTCGATCCGTTCAAGGATTGACAACCGGTCCTTGAACCTGGCTCTTGGGTCATGCCGCGCCCAAGAGCCGTTTTTCCTGCGGCGCGGTGATGGAAAGGAAGGTGAACCGTGTCACGCCAATCCGAAGAATTCTCGAACGAGACTATGAGCAAACGCCGGAGGGGCTTTTAACTCCGAAACCCGGGTGCAACGCGGCCAGCGCGTTGTCCACGGCGACAAGGAGCTTTTGGAGAAGCTGGGCCGTCGTGACCCGTGCCCCTGCGGTTCAGGACGCAAATTTCAAGGCATGTTGCCTGACCTCTTCTCGGTTTCATTGAGCGAGGCCATTACGAACGCTGAGCGAAGCTTCGCTTGGGAATGAGGATCGAGTTACGACGATGGCGGACACCGTCACACTGTATCGGCCGGTTGGCCCTGAAGAACTGGAGTTGATCCGGCAGAGCGGTTTCGTGGCCTTCCCGCCCCGCCTACTGGCGCAACCCATTTTCTATCCGGTGCTCACCGAGGCGTATGCCGTGAAGATCGCGCGCGACTGGAATGTGCCGGCTTCCGGCGCAGGTTATGTCACGCGCTTCGACGTGCTGTCTTCGTTCTTGAATGCATTCGAAGTGCAAAATGCCGGCGGCGTCGCTCATCAGGAATACTGGATACCTGCCGAGGACCTGCCGGCCTTCAACGCCGCAATCGTTGGCCAGATTCAAGTGATTGCCGAGTTTCATCGCGGGCAATCAGTCTGATTGGGCAAATATCCAGCGAATCGTCATGGCAATCGAAGGTATGACATTGGCGCATAGAAAGCAGGAAGGCCTTCTTTTCTGAAGAAAAGAAGCAAAAGACTTTTACCTTTGCTACGCGCCTCGCCGGCAGCGCGCGCCAAGGAACAAAAGTTTTTTGGTTCTTTTTTTCAAAAAAGAACAGTTTTCCTCTTCCTGCCGGCCTTCCCGCAAAGCCTCAGAACTTCTCAATAGCCGTAATACCCGCCGTCAACGGGCGGAAGGTTTCGTCGCGCAGTCCGGGCGAACCCACAACGTCCTGATAGCGGTACAGCGAGACGCGGCTGTTCAGCAAATTGTTGATGAAAAACGAGATGTCCCAGCCATGCACTCTCGTGCCCGCGCGCAGGGTAACGTAATTGGTGGCAGGCGCGTCGCGGGTGTAGGGATTGTAGGAGAAGGTGGTGGCGGAGCCGGTGCGGTAGTACGGGCCGGCGAACTGGTCATCCAGCCGCGCGTAGCCTGTGGCTTCCGGCGACAGGCGGAAATCCTGCTGCGCGGCCGCGGTTGCGGTCCACATCGGGGTTGGCAACTGGTCGCCCCCCTTGGCCAGGATATTGCCAGCTTCCGTCACGGTCGTTGTGTATTCGGCATCGGTGAAGCCGGCGGTGCCGGAGAGCGTCAGCCCGTGGCCGGCCGCCCATTCCGCCTGCGCATCGAAACCGCGGCTGACCGCGGAGCCGAGGTTAGCGGTGTAATAATAGCCGCAATCCGGCAAGGTGACGAGCTGCTGGATGCCGCTCCAGTCGATCCAAAACACGCTCGCGTCCACCGAGAGCCGATGATCGAAAAAGCTGCCCTTGCCGCCGGCTTCGTAGCTCCACACGCTATCGGAATTGTAGCTGTGCGGCACGTCCTTGATGCCGAGGCTGGCGAGGTCCGCGGCGCAGCTGACAATGCCAAGCACCGATTCGTTGGCGCCGCCGATGCGGTAGCCTTTCGCCACACTGGCATAGATCATCTGGTCCGGCGTCATTTGCCAACTGAGGGTAAAGCGCGGGGTGAGCGGATTTTCCGTCTGGCCGCCGCTGTAATAGGTGGGTGCGCCCGGCCCGTATGGACCATCCTGGAAATCATTGTAGCTGTAGGAACTGCGCGCGTAGCGCAACCCGACAGCGGCCTTCAGGGTGGGCGTGATGGCGTAGCTGAGATTGCCGAACGCCGCCGCATCGGTTTCCAGCACACGCAGGTTTTCCAGGTACGAATATTTGCCGCCAACCGGCGCCTGCCCGAAATAGCTCAGCGAGTTGCCAGGACCATAGCCATAGTATTGCGAGAGGTAGTTGGCCACGGCATCGAACGGCTCGATATAGGAGTTCGCCTCACTGGAAAAATTATGCTGGTAGTACAGCCCCACCAGCCAGGAAAACCGGTCCATGCCACCACCGTTCGGCGCGTCGTCCGAGCTGAGACGGATTTCCTGGGTGTAATTCTCCTGGCGCTGCTGATAGTAGCCGCGGGAGAGATAGCCGGGGTCGCCCGGCAGGGTGATCGCGTTGTTCGGCAGCAAGCCGGAGAGTTCGAACGATGTAGCATCGAACTGGTCATCGTCGGCGCGGCGGAAATAGGATGATATCGAGGTCACTGAAACCGGGCCGAAATCGTAAGTCACATTGAGGCTGGGCAACAGGAAGGTATCGGTGTGCGGCTGGGGGATCTGCGCCAGTTCGGTGAACGGGCCTGGCGCCTCCCAGTAATAATCCCGGTCGTTGTTCTGCACGCGCTGGAAGAAGATGCCCGGTTCAATGGTGAGATCATCGGTTGCTTGCAGCTTGAACACCGCGCGGCCCACCGCCGAATTGCTGCTGTTGGCATCGGGCGCGACCTGGCCGGTAACCGGATCCTCGCGGTTGATGTAGCCGCCATCCTGCCGATCCCACAGGCTGATGCGGAAGCCGAGCTTATCCGGCACGATCGGCCCGCCGATCGCGCCGCCGAGTTCGCCGCTGGGTTGGCCGCCGACGGTGAAGCCGGCTTCGCTGCGGAAATAGCCGCTATAGGTCTGAAGATCCGGCTGCGGCGTAATGAATCGCACGGTGCCACCTTCGGAACCCGCGCCGAACAGGGTGCCTTGCGGCCCGCGCAGCACTTCCACCCGATCCAGATCGAATACCAGCGGATAGGGGTTGGAGGCGACCACGGTCGGCCGCGCCTGCACCGGCGTTTCATCGATATAGATGCCCGTGGTGGCAGCCCCGGTGTTGGAGGAGATGCCCCGGATGGAGATCTGGGTGTTGCCCAGTTCGTCGGCTGCTTGCAGGTGCAGGCCCGGCACCAGGCGGGCGATATCCTCGATCGTGCGCACGCCCTGCTTGTCCATCTGCGACTTGCCGAGGGCGGTGATGCTGATCGGCACATGGGCCAGCGCTTCGGAGCGCTTTTGCGCAGTCACCACAATCTGTTCCAGGCCCGGCTGGCTGGCCGGCGGCGGTGCGGGCGCCGGCTTGCCGGGCGCGGTGGTTGCGGTCTGCGCCGCGGCGCGCGGCGCCGCCGCGGCAATGCCGAGGCACAGCACGGTACGCCAGGGGATGCGGCGTGCGGCGCCCCCCATCAGGCCGACAAGGTTCGCCGGGCGGCACCGGCGGCGAGCGTTGCGTCCACCGCGGCTTCAAAGCCCCGCAGCGTGTCGGCGAGGCAGCTCTCATCATGCGCGGCGCAGATGAACCAGGGTTCCCGGGAATCGGGCTCGCACAGCACGCCGTGCTCGTGCAGATGCTGGGCGAGCTCGTTATAGAAGCTGTAGTCGCTGTTTTTCCAGTCGCGGTAATTGCGCGGCGGCTGTTCGGCGAAATACAGCCCGCTCATCGAAGGGTGGCCGACAAAGCTGTGGGCAATGCCGCGCGCCGCCAGCACAGTGCTCATCCCGGCGCGCAACCTTGTGCCGTAATCGGCAATGCGATCCAGCGCGTCGGTTTCCTCCAGGATCTGCAACGTGCGATCGGCGGCGGCCAAAGCGACCGGGTGCGCGGTATAGGTGCCGCCATGGGCCACGCCGCGGCCCAGCTTGCGCATGATATCCTCGCGGCCGGCGAGCACCGAGATCGGGTAGCCGTTGGCGATGGCTTTGGCGAAGGTGCAGATGTCGGCATCAACGCCATAAAGCTGCTGCACCCCACCACGAGCGACGCGGAAGCCGGTTTTCACTTCGTCGATCACCAGCAGTACATTGTATTTGTCGCACAGCGCGCGCGCGGCGCGCAGATACTCGGGGGTCGCGGCGATGCCCAGGCAATTGCCCATGATCGGCTCTATCAACAGGCACGCCAGGCGGTCGGCATGGCGGCGGAGCACCTCCTCCAGCCCATTGGCATCGTTGGCCTGCACGAAATGCGCCAAGCTCCGCGTGCTCACCGGCACACCCTCGCTATAGGGCTGCACCACCGGTTCGCCGATCTGATTCCACGCCTGCATCGGCACGTGCCACATCGCGGCATCGAACAGGCCGTGATAGCTGCCTTCCAGCAGCACGTAGTCATCGCGCCCGGTATAGCCGCGCGCCAGGCGCAGCGCCGCCATCACCGCTTCGGTGCCGGAATTGGAAAAGCGCACCAGTTCCGCCGCCGGCACCATACGGCTGATCCGTTCGGCCACCGACAGTTCCATTTCGGTGGCCAGCGCGAACACGCCCCCCACGCCCATCCCCTCGCGGGCCGCCTCATCAACGCGCGGATCGGCGTATCCCAGGATGGCCGGGCCGTAGCCGAGGCGGTAATCCACGTAGACATTATCATCGATGTCGGTAATCCGGCCGCCGCGGCCGGATTTCACGTAGATGGTGCGCTCATCCCCCCAGTAGCGGAAGTTGGAGGCAACGCCGAGCGGCAGCTTCCGCACGGCGCGGGCGAAATGGGCGCGGCTCTTGGCCAGGGACCTTGTCATGACGGTGAGAATAGCAGTGCCTGGCCCGGGATACCACCAGATTTTATATAGGCGTTCAGAAATTTTGCGGCACACCGGCGCGGCCGGGGCCATCGGCGCCGGCTGGCCACGTTGGTTGAACAGACAAAAGCCCTTTGCGCGCCGCCGGCAAAAAAGAGTCCTTGCCGGTGTTGCCCGCAGGAAGCTAACTTGAATAACCATTCAATATGAGAGCGGCAAAATGAATACCAGTGCGTGGGGGGATGTGGCCGGCAAGGACCCCTACCCGCGTGGCCTGCCGCCCTGGACCTACGATCATCCGGCCCTGGCACGGCTGGAGCATCAGCGGATTTTTCTGCCCAGTTGGCAGATTGTCTGTCATATCAACGATATCCCCAATCCCGGCGATTTTATCACCTTTGAAATCGGGCCAGACAGTGTGGTGGCGCTGCGGGATCGGCAAGGCGCCATCGGGGTGTTTCACAACGTATGCCGGCATCGTGCCGCCAGGCTTGTGGAGGGGCGCGGCAAGTGCGGCGGCGCCATTACCTGCCCGTATCATGGCTGGACCTACAATCTCGATGGGTCGCTGCGTGGCCTGCCAGTGCGCGAATCGTTTCCGGCGCTCGATCGCACGGCGCACGGGTTGCTGGCGGTGCGAAGCAAAATCATGGCCGGCTTCGTGTTCGTCTGCCTTTCCGGCGACCCGCCGGACCTGGCCTCGCTGTGGGGAGAGATGCTGGGGGATTTCGTCCCTTACAGCTTCGATCAGATGCAGCCACTGGCGCCGATGTATACCGAGGATTGGGGCGTGGACTGGAAGGTGGCAATGGACAACTACCTGGAGTCCTACCACGTTCCGGTGGGCCACCCTGGCCTGGCGCGCATGCTGACGCCGGATTACGAGGACCAGTTAAACCTGCCAACCGGCGTGGCGAGGGGCATTGGCTGGCTGCGGCCGCAGCCCTCACCCAAATGGTCGGAGCGGCTTTATCAGCAGATGGTGGAAGATTTGACCACGCATTTGCCGGAGGCGAACCGGCGCTGCTGGCGGTTCTACAGCATGCTGCCCAATTTGGGCATCGACGTGTATCCGGACCAGATGGATTTTTTTCAGGTTTTACCGCTTGGACCGGGCAAGTGCCGGATTCGCGGCGGCACCTATGGTCTGCCGGACCAGCGGCGGGAGATGCGGGTGCTGCGGTATTTGAATGCGCGCATCAACCGCCAGGTGCAGCGTGAGGACGATGCCCTCTGCCGCCGGGTGCAACTCGGCCTCTCCAGCAGCTTCTACCAGCCGGGTCCGCTTTCAACGCTGGAGGTTTGCATCTTGCAGTTCCACGACCTGATCCGCGCGCGGATTCCCGAAACGCGGCTGCCCAGGCCGCCGGCAGAATTCGCCGATGTGCAATCGCACGCCGCGTGACTGAATACAGGTAGCCCGCACGAATTGCGGCTGCCCACGGCGCCGCTTGGTTTAGGCTGCCTGCTCGGTCCGCGACAGCCAGGTCAAAAGTTTTTTGGTTCTTTTTTTCAAAAAAGAACACTTTTCTTCCCTACCCCTACCCCTACCCCCACACTCAATCTCCACGCGCGGATTCAGCCGTGCAACGAGAAATTGGCTTCGTAACGGGTGTCCGCGCCCTCAAGTGCGTCGGCTGCCAACGGAAGTTGGCTGCGGGGAATCAGTAACCACCGGCGCGGCGCCGCGGCCGCGGAAGATGTCAGCAGAACAGCCAGAAAATCGAAAGTCTCGGAACCCTCCGGCACCGGGCTGGCAGCCTTCAGATCCGAAGCGGACACAATGCGGATCGTTTGCGGCGGCCGGTTGGCAGGGCGGGCCAGCACGTCGCACTCTGTCCAGCTCGGCGGGGTGCAGATCGCGGGCACGCCGGCGAAGTTCAGCTCTGCGGCCAGCAGCGCCTTGCAGGCCTCGCGATGCAGGTCCGGCGCGGCGGGCGCCGGCGCGGTGCCCGCGCGCCGGCCGCGCAAGGCAGCGCAGGGCCGCCGTGCCCGGCCCGCCGGTTGCGGAAACTGTGCCGGAAAGATCGACCGCAAATACGCCATGCAGCGGCGCGCGGCTGCTGGCCGGTCGAGCTGTTCCTCGTCCTGAAATGCAATCTCCTGCCACATCAATTCCAGCGCCCCGATCAGGCCGAGCGCCACCGCGTCCGCATCCAGATGCACCGCACCCACCTGGTCGATCAGCCGCGCCATCATCGCCCGCACAAGATCGGCAAACGCCTGGTCCCGCTTGCCGCAAATCGCCAGATACTCGGCACGCGAGGTCGCCTCGCCCCAAAATGCATACCACACCGATACCTTGCGCGGACTGGAAATGCCGGGATCCAGATATAGCGCGATCAGAAGCTGCAAACCCTGAACAGGATTATCCGCCAACCCGGCCAGCGGAGTGAGCACCCGATCCTCAAATTCGGCGGCCAGGAAATCCAGCGCCGCCACCAGCAGCGCCGCCTTGGTCTCGAAGTAGAAATTGACAATGCCCGGAGACATGTCCGCAATCGTTACCACCTTGTCGATCGTGGTGCGCGAAGGGCCATGCTGATGCAGGGCCGTAATGCACGCCTCAATCAGCTTCTGCCGCTGCCGTATCCGTAACGCGCGATCCGGTTTGGCGGGCGCCACAGGCGCTGGGGCCCCTCGCGCTGGCATCGCTCACTCCCCCGTCTTGATGCGCGTCCAGCATCGCGTCCGCAACCGTTCGGTAGCCGCGTTCACTTCCTGTGATTGGTACAGGTTGGTGGCGGTCGGATATATGGCCGGGTTCTTCAGGATGGCAGGGTCGATCAGCGTGCGGGAGGCGAGATTGTCGTTCCCGTAATGGATCTGGTTGGTGGTTTCGGCAATGATTTTGGGATCCAGCATGAAATTCAAGAAGCGCATTGCGGCGTCCTGATGCGGCGCGCCGGCGGGGACCAGCCAGGCATCATACCAGATATTGGCGCCTTCCTTGGGCACGGTGAAAGCCAGGTTGATCTTCACCCCCGCCGCCTTGGCGCGGGCAATCGCGGTTTCGTAGTCGCCGGACCAGCTCATGGCGATGCAGAGTTCCTTGTTCGGCAGCGCATTCATGAATGCCTCGGAGTCGAATGTCCGGATATACGGGCGCACCGCCAGCAGCAGCCTTTCCACCGCCTTGTAATCCTCGGGGCGTTGCGAATTCGGATCCAGGTGCAGGTAGGTCAGCGCCAACTGGATCACATCCTCCGCGTTATCCATCAAGCTCACGCCGCAATCGGCGAATTTGGCAACGATCTCCGGCTTGAAGATCATGTCCAGGCTGTCCAGCGGCGCGTTCGGCAGCCGCGCCATGATCATGTCGACATTATAGGCAAAGCCGTTCACGCCATGCAGATACGGCACCGCATGCGCGTTGCCCGGATCGAATTTGGCCATCACCGCCAGGATCGCCGGATCGAGGTTCTTCCAGTTCGGCAGCTTGCTTTTGTCAAGCGGCTCATACACGCCGGCCTTGATCTGGCGGCCGAAGTAATCGGTGGAGGTCGTCACCAGGTCATAGCCGGAATCGCCGGCCATCAGCTTGGCTTCCAGCGCCGCATCGGAATCGTAGGTATCGTACACCACGTGGATGCCCGTCTGCCGCTCGAACTCGGCAATCGTGTTGCGGCCGATATAGTCGGCCCAGTTGTAGATATTGAGCTGCTGGTCGTCGGCGCGCGCGGGATGGCAGGCCAGGAAGACAAGGAAGAAAGCGCTTCTTTTTTGAAAAAAAGAAGCAAAAAACTTTTTCTCCCGCGCTCTGGCCTGCGATCCGACACGAAGGCCACAGCACGCACCCAAAAGTGCAAAAGTTTTTTGGTTCTTTTTTTCAAAAAAGAACATCTTTCCTAACCTCCCAACAAAAGCCCCGACTCCGCATCCCAGCTCGCATAAACCTCATCGCTCCAATCGATCGGCCACTCCGCGGTGCGGTGCGCATTGGGCGCGCTCACCACCAGGATCCGGCCGGAGTCCGTCTTCACCCGGAAGATCGAGTGATTGCCCAGATAGCCGAGTTCCCACACCACGCCTTTGAGGCAATTGGTGCCTGGTGCTGTCGGCGGCGCCTTGCTGAGGCGGATTTTCTCCGGCCGGATCGCCAGGCAAACCCGCTGGCCCAGGCTGAACCGCCCGCGATCGTCCACCACCAGCTCACGGTCGATCTCGGGGCAGCGCACGGTGATGCGCGCGCTGCTGCACTCGGTGATCGTCGCTTCAAACAGGTTGGTGGTGCCGATGAAATTCGCGACAAACCTGGTACTCGGAAATTCATAGATCTCCGCCGGCGTGCCCACCTGCAATACGCGGCCCCGGTCCATCACCGCCATCCGGGTGGAAAGCGCCATCGCCTCCTCCTGATCATGGGTCACGATCACGAAGGTTATGCCCACCTCGTACTGGATGCGCATCAGCTCGAACTGGGTCTGTTCGCGCAGTTTCTTATCCAGCGCGCTCAGCGGCTCATCCAGCAGCAGCATTTTCGGCCGGCGGATCAGTGCCCGCGCCAGCGCCACGCGCTGCCGTTGCCCGCCGGAAAGCTGGTGAGGCTTGCGCCGGCCCATGCCGCCCAACTGCACCATGGCCAGCGCCTCGTCCACCTGGCGCTTGCGCTCCGGCGCCGGCAAGGCAAGGCTGCGCAGCCCATAGCCGACATTGGCCTCCACCGTCATATGCGGGAACAGCGCATAGGACTGGAACATCATGTTCACCGGGCGTGCATAGGGCGGCACGTTCTTCATGTCGGTGCCGTCTATGCTGATCTTGCCGCTATCGGGCTCCTCGAAACCGGCCAGCATGCGCAGCAGGGTGGTCTTGCCGCATCCGGAGCCGCCCACCAGAGAGAAGATTTCGCCCTGGTAGATTTTCAGGCTGATGCCGTCCAGCGCGGTCACGCTGCCGAAAGACTTGCCCACACCCTCCACGATCACCTGCGGCGCCACATCGGGATTGAGCCATGGCCGGTCGGCGAAGGCCTTTTGCAGCGCATTGCTCATGCCGCGATCAGAAATCCGCTGCCGGCACCTGCGTGCGGCGCCGCTGTATCAGGGAGTCGGGGGCAAAGAACGGTCGCTCCACCACGCGGGCGCGGGTAACCCGGATCTCCCATAGCAGTTCCCGGCTCAGGGTGATTTCCGCCCAGATGTCGGCGCCCGGCGCGAAATGCGGCGCATCCACCAAGGCCAGCGCGATGTTGCGCTTGCAGGTGGGTGACCATGCGGCGGAGGTAACCGCGCCCACCTGGCGGCGACAGCCCCGGTCCGCGTACAACAGCGCCTGATGCGCCGGCTTGCTGCCCTCGATGTCCAGGCCCACCAATTGCCGCGCCGGCCCGCTTGCCTGTTCGGCAATCAGTGCGCGCCTGCCGTTGAAATGTCCCTTGTTGAAATCCACCGCCCAGCCCAGCCCCAGCTCGAACGGGGATCGGCTCCGCCCCGTGCGCAGCGTTGCTTCCGCCGAAATGAAATCCACGTTCGGCATGATGAATCCGGCTTCGATGCGCGCCAGGTTCAGCGCCGCCGACCCGATGGCGCGGATGCCCCGCGTGGCGCCGCCCTGCATCAGCCGGTCCCACACCGGCAGCGCGTCCTCGGGGTCCATCCAAAGTTCGTAGCCCAGGTCGCCGGTGAAGCCGGTGCGGGATATGCCAAGCGTGCGGCCATCCAGGCGGAACTGGCCGATGGAGAACGGCCGCAGCGTTTCTATCCCGTCCAGGCCCAGGGCGCGCAGCACGCCGCAGGCGGTCGGGCCTTGCAGCGAAAGTGCTGCGATGTGGCCGGTGATGTCCTTCACCGACACATCGAACCCGATGGCGCTGTCGAGCAGCCAGTTCAACTGCCGCTCGGCCATGCACAGGCGAAACGATCCATCGCCCAGGCGGAACAGCGTGCCGTCTTCAATCAGGTGTCCGTCATCGTTGCACAGCAGGATATAGGCCACCCGGTTCGGCCGCAGGCGCCCCACGTCGCGCGTCACCAGGCGGTTCAGATAGCGTTCGGCATCGGCGCCGGTCACCTCGTATTTCACCATCGGCGTCAGGTCGTACAGCGAGCAGGCATTGCGGATGGCGAAATATTCCTGTTCCACGCTGGTGAAGACATCGACGGTGGAATACCCCGCCCAGGCGATGAACTGGTCCACCTGGCTCAGCGCGCGGGCACGGTCATGGAACGGCGTCGGCAGCAAGGGCTGCTCGTAGTGCGGTGGCCGCGCGATCTGCTGCATCGCCTGGTCCATCTTCTAAGCCGCCGCCCGGCGCTGCACCGCTTGGCGCAGCACGGCCTGCGCGGCCAGCCGGCCCGCCCGGCCCATCACGCCGCCCCCAGGGTGAGCGCCCGCGCCGCACAGGAACAGATTGGCCACCGGCGCCTGGTACTGCGCCGCGCCGGGCACCGGGCGCAGCATGAAAAACTGATCCAGCGCGAGGTCGCAATGGTGCCAGTGGCCGCCCGCGCTGTTGAACATCCCAGCAAGGTCCGGGGGCGTCAGCAATTCGGCATGCAGGATCAGCGCACGCAGCCCGGGGGCGTAGGCTTGCAGCGTATCCACGATCCGGTCGATAAAACCTTCGCGCAGGGCGGCCCAGCCAAGGCGCGGTGCGAACGGCGCATACTGAACGATGGCGGAGAGCACATGCCGTCCCTGGGGCGCCAGGCCGGGGTCGCCAAAACTGGGCAGCGTGATCTCGATCGCCGGCGCCGCCGGGCATTCGCCATATTTGCTGGGGTTGAAGGCGGCTTCGATATAATCGGGCGAGGGTGCAACGATCAGCCGGCCGCGCAGCGCCGCCTCATCCAGGCCGGGGAACACCGGCGGGCCAGACAGGGCCAGATGCAGCTTGGCCGTCAGCCCGCGGTCGCGCAGATGTTCCACCCGGCGCACGAACCCGGTATCCAGCTGCGCCGCGCCGAGCAGAGTCAAAAAACTGGTGCGCGGATCAGCGTTCGACACGACCTGGCTGCATGCAATGGTCGTGCCGTCCTCCAGCACCACGCCGGCGGCACGATCGTCGCGCACCAGCACCTGCGCCACCCGAGTGCCGGTACGCAGCGTGGCGCCGGCCTGCCGCGCCGCGGCCGCCAGGGCGGCCGCCACGCTGCCCATGCCGCCCTGAGGCTGCGCCATCGGCACCGCGCCATCTTCGGCCGCCAGGCGATACAGCAGGTTCAGCACGGTGCCTGGTGCGCGCGGCCCCGCGTTGCTGCCCAGCACCGCATCGAAAGCCAGGGCGCCGCGCAGCACCGGCGACTCCAGGGCCTCCTCCACCAGATCGTACACGTTCATGCCAATGATGCGGAGCAACTCGCGCATGTCCGCACGCCCCAGGCTGCGCACCTGCCACGCAATCCGCGCCAGGCCCGCCTGATCGCGCCAGTTCGCGGTGCCCAGGCGCGGCGGCGCATGATCCAGCAGCGGCCGCAGATGCGCGGCCATGCGCCGCAGCCGCGCCATCAGCGCCGGATAGCCCGTGGCATCGGCGCCGGTCAGCCCCGTGCCGGCGCCAGGCGCAATCCGCATATGCAGGCCGTCCGGGCACAGCGCGGTGGTCGGGATCGACGCATGGGCCAGATGCAGTCCGTGGCGCTGAAGGCCCAGTTCCTCCACCAGCGACCGTGGCATCAGGTGCAGCAGGTGGGCGCCGCCGGAAACACGAAACCCGGGCACGAATTCGCGGGTGCAGGCCGCCCCGCCCAGCGTGCCGGCTGCTTCCAGCAACAGCACACGCTGCCCGGCGCGCGCCAGGATGGCGGCGCATACCAGCCCGTTATGGCCACCGCCGATAATGATGCTGTCAAACACGGTGCTCACGCGCGCGCGCCCCGCCGCAGGTCGCGCAGAATCTCACGCGCCGCATTGGCCCCCGGCGCCCCCATCACCCCGCCGCCGGGGTGCGTGCCGGACCCGCACATATACAACCCCCGCACCGGGGTGCGGTATTGCGCATAGCCGGGCACCGGCCGGTTGAACAGCAACTGGTCCATCGTCAGTTCGCCCTGGAAGATGTTGCCTTCCGTCAGCCCCACTTCGTTCTCGATGTCCCACGGCGTGCGGATTTCCGCATGCAGGATCATCTTGCGGAAATCCGGGCTGTGCCGGGCGATCGCCTGCAGCACCGTCTGCCCGAAGGCCGCACGGCTGGCATCGTCCCATGCCCGCCCGCCCGGGCCATCCGCCGCGGTCCCGGCCAGCCGGTACGGGCAATACTGCACGAAGACCGACATGTAATGCTTGCCGTCCGGCGCCATGGTGGGGTCGATCTGCGAGGGCATCAGCATGTCGATATACGGCGCCTGGCTCCACGTGCCGGCCTTCCAGTCGTCGTAGGCCCGCTCCATCATCTCGATACTGTCGGTGATGTGCAGGTCGCCGCGCAGGCAGGGGGCGCCGGCCGGTATCGCGGGAAACGAAGGCAGCCCATCCAGCGCGATGTTCAGCTTGCCGGACGAACCGCGGATCTTGAAGTTCCTCACCTGCCGCAGAAACTCGGCCGGCAGGTCCTGCGGTTCCACCAGGCTGAGGAAAGTGCGCTTGAGATCCATGCCGGAAACCACCACGCCGGCGCGGATCTGCGTGCCGTCGGCAAGGGCGACACCATCGGCCCGGCCGCGCGAGGTCAGCACCCGCTCCACCGGTGCCCCGGTGCGGATGGTGCCGCCGCAGGCCTGGAACGACGCGGCCAGCGAGGCGGAAACCGCACCCATGCCGCCGCGCGCAAAGCCCCAGGCGCCGACAATATCGTCGATATCGCCCATGTAATGATGCAGCAGCACATAGGCGGTGCCGGGCGAGCGCGGCCCCAGCGCGGTGCCGATGATGGAACTGCCGGCCAGATGCGCTTTCACGATCTCGCTTTCGAAATATTCGTCCAGTAGGTCGGCCGCACTCATGGTCCAGAACCGCAGCGTCTCATACATCCGGGTCTCTCCCAGGCCATGAAAGCGCTGGCCGAGATAGACCAGCTCCATCAGGTCGCGCGGGCGGAACGATGTCGGGTCCGGCGGGGTGCGCATCAGCAGCGGCTTGATGAACTGGCACTGCCGCTTCATGTCGCGGGCGAACCGGTCATAAGCCTCGGCATCGCGCACCGAGTGGCGCGCGATTTCGCGGCGCAGCGCATCATGATTGTCGTACAGCGCCAGATGGCCGCCATCGCGCATCATCGTGCAGCCGCCATCATAGGGAATGATCTGCAAGCCATAACGCGGCAACTCCAGCGCGCGCATGATCTCCGGCCGCAGCAGGCTGCATACATAGGAACAGTTCGAATAGGTGAAGCCGGGGTGCAGCTCGCGGCTCACCGCAGCGCCCCCGATATAGTCATTACGCTCCAGCACAAGCACCGCGAGGCCGGCGCGGGCGAGCAGACAGGCAGCGACCAGGCCATTATGGCCGGCGCCCATGATGATGGCATCGTAACGCACGCTTTTCTGGCGCCCCGGCTGTTGCTTTGGCCTTCCTGTAGCAGAGGGAAACGGTTGGGTCCATAAATTTTTGAATGGGCATTCAAAAAAATCAGGCCTTCTTCTTGGAAGCAAAGCAGCAGGAAACCTTTATCCGTTTGCGGGCGCCGCAAAGTCCCCAAAGCCGTCGCCGTGCGAGAGTCGTTGCATCAGGCTCTCGCCTGAAGCTACATTGAACGGACATATAGAAACCGGGCGATGCCATGGTATTGATTGATCGCTGGCTCCGGCGTCGGGCGCACTGGCTGCTGATCGGGCCGCCAATGCTGTTCCTCGCCGTGTTCTTCCTGGTGCCGTTCCTCACCGCGTTCAAAATCAGCTTCGCCGACTCCACGATCTCAATTCCACCCTTCAGCCGCCTGATCACCGCAACACCCGACGGGCATTGGACGCTCACCGCCACGCTGGACAGCTACCACTACCTGGTCACCGACGATCTTTACCTGCTCTCCTACGTGTTCTCGGTGCGCACCGCGCTGGTGGCTACCGTGATCTGCCTGCTGCTGGGCTATCCGATGGCCTACGCCATCGCGCGGGCGCCGCGCTCGGCGCAAACGATGCTGCTGATGCTGATCATCCTGCCGTTCTGGACATCGTTTTTGCTGCGCATCTACGCGCTTCAGGGGGTGCTGGCCGAGCACGGGCTGCTGAACAGCCTGCTGCTTTGGCTTGGGGTGATCCACACGCCGCTGCGCATCATGTACACCACGCTGGCCGTGCAAATCGGCATTGTTTACAGCTACCTGCCGTTCATGATCCTGCCGCTCTACGCGACCTTGGAAAAGCTCGATCGCGGCCTTCTGGAGGCGGCGGCCGATCTGGGGGCGCGGCCGTGGCGCAGCTTTGTGCAGATCACCCTGCCGCTCTCGCTCCCGGGGGTGATCGCCGGATGCATGCTGGTGTTCATCCCCGCCGTCGGTGAATTCGTGATCCCCTCGCTGCTCGGCGGCCCGGATAGCCTGATGATCGGCCGGGTATTGTGGGACGAGTTCTTCGCCAACCACAATTGGCCAGCGGCCTCGGCTGTCGCGACCGCCTTCCTGGTGCTCCTCGCCGGGCCAATCGCGCTCTACCAGCACATGCAGATGAAACAGAGCGCCGGATGAGGGGCCGAAATCTGCCGCTCGGCCTGGTGACGGTGCTCGGGTTCGGGCTTGCCTTTCTGTATGTGCCGATCGCGGTGCTGGTGGCCTATTCGTTCAATGCGTCGGCGCTGGTCACGGTGTGGGGCGGGTTTTCAACCGTCTGGTATGGGCGGCTGCTGCATAATGGGGAGATCCTGAATGCGGCGCTGCTGTCGCTGGAAGTTGGGGTGGCGGCATCCACCCTGGCCACGGTTTTGGGCACAATGGCGGCAATCGCCCTGGTGCGGGTGCGCCGGTTCCGCGGCCGGCTGCTGCTCACCGGCATGGTGCATGCGCCGCTGGTGGTGCCGGAGATCATCACCGGGATCACGCTGCTGCTGCTGTTCGTCAGCATGGCGCAGCTGCTGGGCTGGCCGAAGCAACGCGATGTGCTCAGCCTGGTGCTGGCGCATGTCTCCTTCTGCATGGCCTACGTGACGGTCACGGTGCTGCCGCGGCTGGCAGGCGCCGATGTGGCGCTGGAGGAGGCGGCAATGGATCTCGGCGCCGGCCGCGTGCGCGCGTTCATCGAAATCACCTTGCCGATCATTGCCCCCGCGCTGATCAGCGGATGGCTGCTCGCGTTCACCCTGTCATTGGACGATCTGGTGATTTCCAGCTTCGTCGCCGGCCCGGGATCCAGCACCTTGCCGATGGTGATCTATTCCAAGGTGCGCCTGGGCATCAGCCCGGACATGAACGCGCTGGCCAGTCTGATCATCCTTGCCGTCGGGGTAGCCGTGGCAGCCGGCGGCTGGTTGATCCGCCGCGCCGAGCAAAAGCTCGACCTCGAACGCCGACTGGCGGATCGCCCAGGTCCTGCCGCTTGATGTCCGCCGCTACATGCGGCAACCCACGATGCCGCGTTGTCGCGCGCGCCATGGACAAAAGTGTTTTGGTTCTTTTTTTCAAAAAAGAACTCTTCCCTACTCCGCAGCTTCCGCCCCGCTGCGGGAGAGCCGCAAGCCTAGCGTGACCAGAATAGCCGTCGCCACCACCATCAGCGTGCCGGCGGCATTCACCAGCGGTGTCGCCTCCCGCCGTAGCAGTGACCAGATCACCATCGGCAGCGTGTTCTGCCGGCCGGTGAGCAGATACGTCACGGCAATTTCGTCCAGCGAGATGGACGCGGAAATCAACGCGGCACCCACCACCGCGCCGCTGATATTCGGCAGGATCACCCGGAAGAAACACTCGCTCTCGCCCGCCCCCAAATCCTGCGCCGCCTCGTATTGCGACCGGCCAAGCTGTTGCAGCCGGGCAAACACTTCCGTCAGCGAAACGCACACCAGCGCCGTTCCCTGGCCGAAGATGATGGTCGCGAGACTTAGCCGCACGCCGTTGATGATGTAGAAATTCAACAGCGAAACGCCGGTGATCACGCCGGGCAGAATCAGCGGCAGCAAAACGATCCTCCTGAAAACCGCCTTGCCGGGAAACTCGTAGCGGTCCAGCCCCACGGCCGCCATCACCCCCAGCGGCAGGCTGATCGCCACTGTCCCCACTGCCACGATAAGACTGTTGATGATGGCATGCATGATCTGCGCATTGCCGAACAGCCGCGCATACCAGGCCAGCGAGAACCCCGTGAACGGAAGGCCGACACTGTCGCCCGCGTTGAACGACATCACCACCATCACGAACAGCGGCAGATACAGGAACAGCATCACCAGAACGCAGGCGGCGAGAAGCGCCCTGCTGGAGCCGATCGCCCGCATCGCCTAGATCCTCACCGTCACGCGGCGTTCCGCCCAGCCCATCACGCCGATCAGCAGGAACGCGAGGATCACAATGATGATGCCGATCGCGGAAGCCAGCGGCCGATCATTGGCGACACCCAGCAGATTGATCATGATGGTGGAAATCATCAGCGTATCGGCGCCGCCCAGCAGCGCCGGGGCGACGAAATCACCAAAGCCAAGCGCAAAGGTGATCACGCCGCCAGCCAGAAGGCCGGGCACGCTCAGCGGCAATATGATCCGCCAGAAAATCTCCATGCCGCCGGCCCCAAGATCCTCCGCCGCTTCCAGAAGGCTGGCCGGGATACGCTCCAGCGAGGCATAGATGGAGAGGACGGCAAACGGCGTAAAAATATAGGTCAGCGTGAGCACCACGCTTGCCGTGTTGTAAAGCAGAATCGTGATCGGCGACTCAACCACGTGCAGGCTGAGCAGCAGAGAGTTCAGAATGCCATGCGGCCCCAGGATGGTCTTCCAGGCATACGCCTTCACCAGATAGCTCGCCCACCACGGCAGGATCACAAGCAGATACAGCGCCGACCGTGCAGCCGCGCGCGTGACACGGAAGGCCATCACCATGGCCACAGGATAGGCCAAGATACTGGAGAACACGGCGGTGAGAAGGCCGATTTCCGCCGATTGCGCGATGGCGCCGCTATAGGGCGCCGTGGTGAAGATCCTGGCATAGTTGGCCAGCGAAAACCCCGGCACATAGCGGTAGGATTGCATATGGCCGAAACTGTAGGTGGCGGTGATCAGATACGGCACGAGAAGAAAAACCACGAACCACGCCGCCGGCGGCAGCAGCCAAATCGCCTTGAGCCGCATCTGTGGCGACATGCGGGCGAAGGTGGCGCGCGGGAAACCTCGGCTGCTCGCCAGCATCTCAATCCACCAGCACATTCAGCCTGGCAGCCGGCACCGCCATGCGCAGCATGCCATCAACGATGGCCGCATCCGGCGGGGTTTGCAGGAACACCTGCTCGCCACTGGCCAGACGCAGCGTGTGTTCGGCATAATCGCCGAAATAGCGGCGCTGGGTGGCAAGCCCCTCAACGTGCAGCGCGCCGGGCGGCGCCGATCCGGCGGGCACGGCATGGTTGGCGCGGAACATCACCGTCACACGCTGGCCGGGATGCAAATCCGCGCGGCCGGCAACGATGCAGGATGCGTTCAGCAGCGCAAGCCGCGCCACACCCGGCTCGGCAGTCTGCACGGTCGCGGCCAGGAAATTGGAGCGCCCAAGGAACTGCGCCACAAAGCGGCTCTCCGGCCGCTTATACACATCCTCCGGGCTGCCATATTGCAGCAGCCGCCCGCCACTCATCACCCCGATCCGGTCGCTCATGGAGAGCGCCTCTTCCTGGTCATGCGTGACAAAAACAAAGGTTTTGCCCAACTCGGCATGGATCTGCCGCAACTCCCCCTGCATGCTGCGGCGCATGCCGGCATCCAGCGACCCAAGCGGCTCATCGAACAGCACCACCGGCGGCTCTGTCGCCAGCGCGCGCGCCAGCGCCACACGCTGCCGCTGCCCGCCGGAAAGCGCGTGCGGCTTGCGGTCCCGCTGCGGGCCAAGCTGAACCATGTCCAGATAGCGCTCCACACGCGCCTGGATATCGGCCTTCGGCAGGCGCCGGCGCGCCGGGCCGATCGTGAGGCCGAAGGCGATGTTCTCCGCCACGCTCATGTGCGGAAACAAGGCATAATCCTGGAACATCATGCGCATGTTGCGCTCACGCGCCGGCAGATCGGTAATATCGCGCCCCTCCAGCATAATGCGGCCGGAACTGGGCGACTCCAGCCCGGCAATGATGCGCAACAGCGTGGTCTTGCCGCAGCCGCTGGATCCGAGAAGGCACACCAGATGCCCGGCCTCGATGGCGAGGCTCACATCGTCTACGGCGCGCACATGCCCCGTAAAATCCTTGCTGATGCCAACAAGTTCGATGGCCGGCGGCATTAGGAAGAAAGACTCTTCTTTTTTGAAAAAAAGAAGCAAAAAACTTTTGACACCTGGTGCGCGTCTCTCCGGCGGCGTAGGCCAATGAGTAAAAGTTTTTTGCTTCTTTTTTTCAAAAAAGAAGACCTTTCTTCCTAAGCAAACCGCCCCAACACCCTCCTGCTAAGCAATCCCAGTGCCGCATTGATCGCCAGCCCCGCGCCCGACAGCAGGGCGAGTGCTGCGAACATCCGCGCCGTTTGCAGCCGATAGCCCGCCTCCAGGATGCGGAACGCCAAACCGGAGGCAACACCCCCCGCGCCGGTCACGAATTCCGCCACCACGGCGCCCACCAGCGCCAGGCCGCCCGAGACGCGCAAGCCGGCCAGGAAATACGGGATGGCGGCCGGCAGGCGCAGCAGCATCACCTCCTGCCGGCTGGTGGCGCCGTTCAGCCGGAACAAATCCAGCAGATCCTGCGGCGTGGCGGCCAGGCCCGCCGCGGTGTTGGAGAACACCGGGAAGAAGGCCACCACCGTCGCGCACACCACCATCGCGCTGAACGGGTCGCCGATCCACACGATGATCAGCGGCGCCACCGCCACCACGGGGGTCACCTGCAGGATCACCGCCCAGGGTTCGATCGCGGCGCGGGCCCAGCGGCTGGCGGACATGGCGGCGGCCAGCAGCACGCCCAGAATCATCGCGGCGATCAGCGCGGCGACCGTCACGGACAGGGTCGCGAGCAGCGCCCGCAGCAGTCCAGCCGCGTCCGCCCAGAAAGCCTGCGCGATCGCGATCGGGCCAGGCACGAGATAGGGCGCCACATGGCCGACGGTAACGATGGCCTGCCACAGAACCAGAGCGGCCGCGAAGGAGAGCAGTGCCAGCGCGGTCGGATGCAGGCGGATCATTCGGTCACATCCGAGGGCAGATGCAGGGCCTGAACGGCGTCCGACAACACTTGCACGCGCGCGTTGAACTCCGCGCCGGTCCGCGTGCGGTCGGTGGGCGCGGCGCCGGCGAGCTCACGGGCGATGCGGCCCGGCCGCGGCGACATCAGCACCACGCGGCTGGCGAGATAGGCGGCTTCATAGAGCGAATGCGTCACGAAAATGGTGGTGCAGCCCAGCGAGGCGGCCAGCGAAAGGCACTCATCCTGCAAGCGGTGCCGGGTGAATTCGTCCAGTGCCGCGAAGGGTTCGTCCATCAGCAGCAGCCGCGGGCGGGATACGAGGGCCCGCGCGATGGAAACCCGCATGCGCATCCCGCCGGAGAGGGTTTTGGGGCGGGCATGGGCGAAGTCCGCCAGGCCCACCTGGGCCAGGGCGGCGCGCGCCCGCGCCTCGGCGTCCGGCGCCGCGCGCAGCCGCAGCGGCAGCGCCACGTTCTGCAAGGCGGTGGCCCAGGGCATCAGTGTCGCATCCTGGAACACGTAGCCGATTTCGCCGGGCGCCGGTGGCTGCCCGGTCCAGTCGATGGAACCCGCGCTGGGCGGTTCCAGCCCCGCGATCAGCCGGAGCAGCGTGGATTTCCCGCATCCCGATGGTCCAAGCAGCACCAGAAAGTCATTGTCCTGGATCGTTAGGGAGATCTTGTCGAGCGCCAGTGTCCCGCCCGGAAACTGCTTGCAGATTGCTGTCAGCCTCAGCACCCGACACCCCAACAGACAAAAGTTTTTTGCTTCTTTTTTTCAAAAAAGAAGAATCCTTTCTTCCTTATGCTCATGGCGAGGGCGGTGTCGGCTCGCCCTTATGGATGAACTGAAGCGTGTAGGCCCGCCGGTAGTCGAGGTCCGCGGGGTACAGCCCGGCCGCGACCATGGAGGTGAAGAAGTCTTTCCAACGGGCATCGGTCATGGCGCCGATGCCCAGGGTCAGGGCGTCGCCGGATTCCACGATGCCGTGGCTGCGCAGGGCTTCGCGCCCATAATCCAGCAGCCCGTCGGTCATGTCCGGGTTGGCTTGCTTGATCAGGGTGTTGCCCGGGGTCGGGTCACTTTCCAGGTAGCTGCGCCAGCCTTCGGCCGTGGCATCGATGAAGCGCTGCACCAGGTCGGGGTTGGATTTCACCAGGGCCTGGCTGGTGGCGATCAGGCTGGCGTAGCCCGAAAACCCGGCATCCGAGAGCAGCAGCACCACCGGATCGAAGCCGCCTTGCTGGCGCACCAGGTAGGGTTCGGAGCCGAGATAGCCTTGTTGCACGGCCTTCTTGTCGGCCAGGAAGGGGGCGAGGCTGAAGGTGTAGGGGCGGATCTGGTCGTCCGTATAGCCGAACTTTTCCCTCACGAAGTTCCACCAGCCGATCCGCGTATCGGCGCCGATCATGATGGGCACGCCTTTGAGGGCCAGAAAGCTGTCATTGCCCATGCCGGGGTGGGCAATGATGACCGATGGGTCCTTCTGGAACACGGCGGCCACGGCCACGAAGGGCAGATTTTCGCGCACGAAGTTCAGCGCCAGGAAGCTGTTGCCGGAGATGGTGAAATCCAGCCGTCCGCCCATCAGCAGAGCGGCCTGGTTCACTTGCGGGCCGCCCTGGCGGATGGTCACGTCCAGGCCGTGCTTGGCGTAAATGCCTTGCGCGACGGCCTGGTAGTAGCCGCCGTATTCCGCTTCGGCGAGCCAATCGAGCCCGAAGCGGACCTTGTCGGCCGCCTGTGCGGGCGAGGTGGCGATCAGCAGGATGAGTGCGAGGAAGAGGCGTGCGATCGGGGGCAAGGTGGCCTCGGCGTGATGTGATGCCCATGTGGCACGGTGCGGGGCGTTTCGTCGCGGCGAATTTTTGGGTGGCCTTCGGTTGGGCAGAAAGGGCGGGCAGCGTGGCGCAGGCGCGGATCAAGGCTGGGATGTGGGTATCGGCGGCGTTGCGGCTGGCGTTCAACGATGGCCGTGGCGGCGCGGTGCTGCGGCGGGGCGATGCGGATGCCGGGGGCATTCTGGTGGTGCTGCGCGGCCATGCCGGGCTGATGGTGCTCAGCCAGGTGAGCGCCGGCGAGGGCGAGCGGGCATGGATGCGCGCCACCGGCGAGGTGCCGGTGGAGCAGGATGTCGCCGATTCCTATATCGCGCGGCAGGTGGGGCGCGATCCGGATCTGTGGGTGGTGGAGTTCGATGCGCCCGATTATCTGCCGCCGTTCGCCGGCCGCGTCATTTGAGTGGCGTGTTGCGGCAGGCCGGGGCATGGGTCATGAGGGGAGGGGTGATCGGCCGCTGCGGGCGGATTGCCGGATATGATGTGCCGGAGGTGTTCCGCCTGTGAAGAACGTCGTGGTGTTTTGCGGATCGCGCCCCGGGCGTGATCCGGCGTGGATGGCGGCGGCGCGGCAGATGGGGCGCGGCCTGGCGGCGGCCGGGATCCGGCTGGTGTATGGCGGCGGGCGCGTCGGCCTGATGGGGGAAGTGGCCGATGCGGTGCTTCAGGCGGGCGGCGAGGTTCTGGGCATCATCCCGGAATTCCTCACCCGGCTGGAGGTGGCCCATGAGCGCGTCACCGAGCTGGTGGTCACCGACAGCATGCATTCCCGCAAGCGGCGCATGTTCGATCTGGCGGATGCGTTCGTCACCCTGCCGGGCGGCCTGGGCACGCTGGACGAGACGGTGGAAATCGTCACCTGGCGGCAGTTGAAGCTGCACGACAAGCCCATTCTGCTGTGCAATGTCAATAACTGGGCCGATGCGCTGCTGGGCGCGTTCGAGCTGTCGGTCGCCGATGGTTTCGCCGCGGAAACCGCCCGTGGGTTGTACGAGGTTTTCCCCGATGTGCCGGCCGTGCTCGCCCGCCTGGCCGAGCTGCCGGAGCTTGCCAGGGTGGCTGCCTCGGACCGGCTTTAGGACCTGTTTTGGCGCGCTTAAACAACGAAGGCTCCGGGGTGGCCCCGGAGCCTTCGCATTGTCTGACGGCCTCACGGCCGGCCGGTGACGCTGGATCAACCCGCGCGGGATGCTCCGGCAGTGATCATCCAGGTCACGACGGCGCTCGGCTGCATCATACAATGAGACACTGGATCACCTCCTTTCGGTTGTTGCTCTATGTACCCTGGGCGATGTGCTGGCGTGGCGTCAAGCCGCAAGCGCGGCTCCAGCCGCGGCGCACCATTTGCTGGAGTGCGGAGCATGTGCTTCATGCGAGGGCATAGAAAGAAAGGAAGTGTTCTTTTTTGAAAAAAAGAACCAAAAAACTTTTATTCCTTGGACCCCGACACGGCGGCAACATCCGAACACCCCAACAGGCAAAAGTTTTTTGGTTCTTTTTTTCAAAAAAGAACATCCTTTCTTCCCTTCATGAGTCCCTGCCACATATCGATACGCATACAGCGTTGCACCCCGCCGCACCGGAGGTTCAGATATCGGCATGGAAAGACTTGTTCCTGTCGCAGCCCCCGACCCCATCCCCCCGCAAGGCGGCAGCGCAGTGCGCAGCACCGTATATACGCTGCTCGCCGTGGCGCTGGTGGCCGGCATCTGGGTGCGGTTCAACGCGCAGATCGCAGCAATCGCGCCCAGCCTCGCAGCCCCGGCCGCAGAGGCTGCCGATCGGGCCGGTGAGCCTGGAGGCCTGCGCGGGCTGATGGCATTGGGTTTGCTGCCGGCGGCACAGGCGCGGGCCGCCGTGGCGGAGATGGGGCTTCCCAGCGGTGAATCCGCCGCATTGGCCGCGGCGCTGCAACGCGGGCGATTGCGATTGGCCCGGCTCGGCCTGGTCGACGATAGCCCCACTCTGCAAGGCGGCCACGTGGTGCAGGTGAGTGCCGGCGGCTACACCCGCCAGGTGATGCTGACCCGCGACCCCGTGGTGGTGACACTGCCCGTGGGGCCGGTCGGATCGGTATCCTTCAGCACGCCGGAAAAGGATGGCGTCGGGATCGTGGGGCTGACCGTCTCCGGCCCTGTCCGATTGCCGGAATTGCAGGCGGGCCAGGTGTTTACCGTCGGCGTGATCGCCCAATGAAGGGGCTGATCCCGGCCGCCACCAGGCTGATGCCGGTGATGATGCTGGCGTTCCTCACGCTGGCCACCGTGCAGATCCTGCTGCAGCTGCATGTGTCGCCACAGCATATCCTTTCTGTCATGCTCGGCTGGCTGACGCAGGCCGGCCTCGTCTACGCGGCGGTTGGCACAATCACCGGCGTGCTGGCGTTTTCTGGCGTGATATATGAGTGGCGCGCGGCCGCGGCGGAACGGAAACTGGCTGCCGGCGGCCGCAGGCGCCGCAAACCCCGGGGATGGCTCATGGACGTTCTGGCCCGATTGACGAACCGCGCCGCACTCGAGGACATGCTCGCCAAGCAGGACCGCGTCACCATCATCGACGCCGGCGCCCTGGCGGCGACCCTGCGCGGCCAGGTGATCGGCCAGGACCAGGTCTGCGAGGATATCGCCCAGCAACTGCGCCGGCGGCTGGCGCTGCAGGTGCGCGGCAAGCCGGTGGGCATCTTCCTGCTGGCCGGGCCGCCCGGCACCGGCAAGACCTATCTGGCGAAGTGCTTGGCATCAGCTCTCGGCCGCAAGCTGCTGCATTTCGACATGACTCAGATGAGCTCGGCGCACGCCGCCACCCAGCTGTTCGGCTCGCCGAAAGGCTATGTGGGCTCGGATACGTTCGGCAAACTGACGGGCGGCCTGAAGGAAGTGCCGGATGCGCTCGTGCTGCTTGATGAGATCGAGAAGGCGCATCCCGATGTGTTCAAGAAATTCCTCACCGCCTGGAACGATGGCCACGTCACCGAGGCTTCCACCGGCGCGCAGATCTCCACCACCCGCTCGATCTTCATGCTGACCTCCAATATCGCAACGGAGGCGCTGGGCGAAATCGCCGACCGCTACGCCGATGATCCGGACGCAATGCGGGCCGCCTCGGTGGAGGCGCTGAAGCTGGCCGGCTTCGCGCCGGAGGTGCTGAACAGGCTGGACCGGATCTTTGTGTTCCGGGCGCTGGCCGGGCTGGATGTGGCGCGGGTGGCGGCGCTGGAGATCGAGCGGATGATCGGCAGCTACGGCCTGGAGATCGCGGCTGGCGGCATCGATCCCGCGCTGCTGCTGGAGGTGATGCAGAAGCAGGACCGTCTGGGCCAGGGCGCGAGCGCCCGCGACCTGGTGCGCTCCATCGAGGAGATGGTGAGCGACGGGCTGATCGAGGCGCGGCAGCAGGGCGCGCGCTGCGTTACCCTGGAGAAGGGGGATGACCGGATCATCACCCGCATCGCCGATCTGCGCGCCACCCCGCGCGGCGGCGAAAAGCGCGAGGCTCTGGTAGCCTCCCGGGCCGGGCGGGACTAGCGCATGTCGGCGGTCGGGCGGCTATGGCGCCGAGCGCCCGCGTGGCGTCTCTGCGTCATCACCTGTGTGGCCAGTGCGTGTCTTGCGGCAATGTTTCCCCCCGCCGTGCCCTCCTGGTGGCCGGCGCGGCCGAAGGGCGCCGGCGCGGTGCAGACGGGTACGATGGCATTGGCCCCTTCTGGCGTGGCGCCTATGGCGGCGCCGGGCATTCTCGCCCCATCACATTTCATTCCACAACCGGAGGGCGAACCGCCGGATGATGGCGGGCTGGTGGTGCTGCATCCCGGCGCGGAGCGGTCCGGCGTAATCCCCTTCGCGGGGCGGCAGGTGCCGCTACCGGCCGGGGTATGGACCGATCTTGTGCTAGCCCGGATCGGCGGAGCTGTGCCAGGCCAGGAGGAGGTGCTTGGCCGTATCGAGGATGGGCAGCTTACCGGGCTGGTTCAGGCCAGCGGGCCAAGCCCCGCATCAGGGGCGGCGGGGCCGTTGGCACGCCCGGCCCTGTGTTCCGCGCCCAACACGATCCTGCGCGACATTGTGCCTCAGACCCCGGCGCAGAACCCGATGGTGCATGAGTGCTGGGTGCTGCTGGACTCCGATGCCACCGCTGCGGCGCATCGGGGCGAACTGGCCATTGCGCTCCAGCGCTCCCTCCAGCGGGTGGAGGAGCTCGGCGCCCACGTGCCGGACCACATGCTGACGCTGCTCTATGTGCGCACGGATCAGACTGGCTTTATGACCACGTTGCTCCTGCTGCCTGATCGAAACGATGTGTCGGCTGCCGCCAGCAGGCGGATCCAGGAATGGGTGCGGCGCTATGCGGCTGATTTGCACCAGGCGTATGACGGCAAGGCCTCGGCGGTCCCGCGCGACCCGACGTGAGAAGAAAGGTCTTCTTTTCTGAAGAAAAGAAGCAAAAGACTTTTACCTTTTTGGTGCGCGCCTCTCCGGCAGCGCCCGCCAAGTCTCAAAAGTTTTTTGGTTCTTTTTTTCAAAAAAGAACATTCTTCCTTCCTTCAGGAGTCATACGACATCAGCGCCTCAACCGGCACCGAAATCCTCTCCCGTCCCTTCAGAAACGTCAGCTCGATCATCACCGCCGCCGCCGGCACCACGGCGCCGACGCGGCCCAGCAATTCTATGCCGGCTGCCAGGGTGCCGCCGGTGGCCAGCAGATCGTCCACGATCACCACGCGCTGGCCCGGGCGCACCGCGTCCTCCTGGATCTCGATCCGGTCGGTGCCGTATTCCAGGCCGTAATCCAGGCCGATCGTCGGGCCCGGCAGTTTGCCCGGTTTACGGATCATCACGAAGCCGCAGCCGAGTTTCAGCGCCAGCGGGGCGGCGAGCAGGAAGCCGCGCGATTCGATGCCGGCGAGCATATCCGGCTGATAGCTGCGCACCAGGCTGGCGAGCCGCCCCATGGCCACCTGCCAGGCATCGGGGTGCCGCAGCAATGTGGAGATGTCGTAGAACAGAATGCCGGGCTTGGGAAAATCCGGCACTGGCCGGATATGCTCTTTGAGGTTCATGACGTGCGGGCAACCTTGGGGCCAACGCGATCCGCCTTCAGCGCCGGATGCGAGCCACGCTGTATAGAGCCATCCGCCAGCGCGGCAACTCGCCGCGCCGCCCGCTTGCCTGCCGGGATTGCCCAACCCGCCGGCTTCTTCTAACCCGCGCCCATGTCCCGCACCCCCATTGCCGTCCTCGCCATCATCGCCGTGGTGATCGGCTGGATTTCCGCCGCCACGATCCTGGGCGACTATGTTCGCCCGCTGCACTGGTCCATCCAGGCGCTCTACTATCCGGTCGCCGGTTTCGCCTGGGTTTTCCCTGTCCGCTGGCTGATGCTCTGGGCCGCCCATAAGCGGTGAAGCTGCCGCACACCACGACCTCTCGGGCCTGTCTATTCTGACCGCCCGCCCCAGAGCGCGTGCGGAGCATACCGGGGCAGCGTCCCCTCACGCCCTGGCGGCGTGCGACCTGTGGGTTGCTCAACCCATGCCGCACCGCCTCCACCACGCGCCATTCGCCTGGTGTCAGCACATCCGGATGCGGTTTGCGCCCACGCTCTCTGCCTGCCATGCGCGCAGACTAGCCCGCTCGCGGGGCATTTACCCTCCCCCATCATCGGCCGTGCGGCCGCCCTGCAACCGCCGCCGCCGCCCGCACGTATCGCCGGGTTGAAGGAGGCGCCCGATGACCACCCAACCCCAGCCCACCCCCAACCTCGCCAGCCCCGCGCTGCCCACCACCCGCATCGCCGACCCCGCCGACCTGCCCTTCCTCACCGACCCCGGCGAGCGCCGCGGCGACATGCTCTACCGCCGCTTCGGCCGAACCGACGAACTCATCTCCGCCATCGGCATGGGCGGTTTCCACCTCGGCAAAAACGCGGTGACGGACGCCGAAGCCGTGCGCCTGGTGCATGAAGGCATCGATCGCGGCATCACCTTCATCGACAATTGCTGGGACTACAACAACGGCCGATCGGAACTCCGCGTCGGCGCCGCCCTCGCCCAGGGCGGCTACCGCAACCGCGCCTTCCTGATGACCAAGATGGACGGCCGCACCAAAGCCGAAGCCGCCCGCCAGATCGACACCTCGCTCGCCCGCCTACGCACCGATCATATCGATTTGATCCAGCACCACGAAATCCTGCGCTACGACGATCCGGACCGCATCTTCGCCGAAGGCGGCGCCATGGAAGCGTTCACCGAGGCCAAACAAGCCGGCAAGCTGCGCTATATCGGCTTCACCGGCCACAAGGATCCGCGCATCCATCTGCAAATGCTCGCCGTCGCTGCCGAACGCGGCTTCCATTTCGATGCCGTGCAAATGCCGCTGAACGTGATGGACGCGCATTTCCGCAGTTTCGCCCATCTCGTCCTCCCCTACCTGGTGGAACACGGCATCGCCGTGCTCGGCATGAAAAGCTTCGCCGACAGCGTGCTGCTGAAAAGCAACGCCCCCATCGCCCCGGTGGAATACCTGCACTATTCGCTCAACCTGCCCACCTCCACCGTCATCACCGGCATCCAGAACCAGCGCGACCTGGACCAGGCTTTCGACGCCGTGCGCAGCTTCGTGCCCATGGACAAGCCAAAAGTCGCCGAATTGCTCGCCCGCAGCCGCCCCTTCGCCCTGGAAGGCAAATTCGAACTCTTCAAGACCAGCGCGACATTCGACGGCACAGCCAAGAACGCCGCCTGGCTGGGGGATGATGTGGACGCGGTGAAAGGTTTGGCGCCGGAGATGCAGTAAGAAAGAATGTTCTTTTTTGAAAAAAAGAACCAAAAAACTTTTGTCCGTTGGGGCGCGCGGTGGGGCAACAGCCGCCGTAGGGCAGGCTACGCTTGGGCGGCCCACCAAGATGCAAAGCGCGCTGCCAATTGACAGCCAAACGAAAAAAATCTGGCTTGGCATGGGATCACCGCCCCGTGGCACTTAATATAGCCAGATTGAACGGCAGTTCAGACGCGTAGGGTGGGACGCGCTTTGGCGTCCCACCACCTTCGACACGCCGCCAAGGGGGGGACGCCAAAGCGCGTCCCACCCTACGAGCTGCTTTAGACAACCGGCGGAATGAGATTAAGTTTCAAGATTGGGACAGGAATGGGCTTTCTTATCCACCATAGCTCTGCAAGGACATAAAATGAAAGAGTTGCCAATTCCAGATGCAGCCGTTCGCGATCATGATAACTCGGTTGAAATGTTGCGAGCATGGATCGCAGAGGGTGCTTTATTTTGCTCTCTTAACATTGGTATGTATGTTGAAGGAACAGACGTTAGGGAGGAGGAAGCTTGGGGGACAATTTTAGCTGATGCCATGAGGCATGTCGCTTCTGGTTTAACTAAGCGCTATGATAGATCATACCAAGATTCTTTGAATAAGATGCGTGCTAGATTTATTGCTGAACTTGACAGGCCTACGTCAGCGGCAACTGGAGAGTTCGTAAGCGGCAATCAGTAGCGATGCCCGCTGTGAAGATTCTTGCTCTAATCTAGTTAGGTTGACCGGTCGCATCAAGCGACGAAGCTTATGCCTTTCAATTCAAAGATTGATCAAAACATATTAGCGATTCGCGCTACGTTTTCTACCTTCAGCGGATCAAAAGTAATTTTCCAGGGCTCAAGGCCAAAATACGCTTTCAGGGCATTCTCAAGAATAATCGGACCATGGTTAGCGAGTGTAGGGCGTGCTCTAGCACGCCATTACCACCGCAAAAGCGTGGAGGCGCGTCGCCTTGCTCGGATTGGCGTGCTGGAGCACGCCCTACGCTTGCTGCTTGAGGTATGCACCGTGCAGGACGCAACCTTCCTAAGCCCCTCGACGACAAGCCCGCCGCACGTCAAGGTGTGCCCTAAATATGATCGGCATCGAGGCTGCTCACTTGGAAGGGGCATACAATGCAGCGGACGGCTGAGGAGCAAGGTTCACTACCCCACCACCTCGAATACCACCTTGGGAACATCGAGCGCGGTTGGCGTGACGATGAAGCCCATTCCGGCATTCAGATCGTCAGCTTTGCAAATCAACCTGAATTAGGCGTCACCACGTTTGCAACGCTTGGACTCAGTCAATCTGTTTTGAAGCTCAACGAAGCCCGAACCATCCGGCAAGAGCTAATCACGTCCGTATCGGCAACAACATCTCCAGATGCGGTTGCAGGTTTTCTACTTTCTGTCGCGGAGAATTTGCAGAAAGATCAACAGGCGTTGCTGCGGGGAGAGGTTTTAGGGCCTGGAAAGCCCGTAGTCTCAGGAGCGACCCTGAACGCAGTTTATGTAGCGAACCCGAGCCCGTTCAATCCGTCTCTCACAGAATTTCAGTCGGCACCGCCTGCAACCGTCTTTGCCTACCTTATTCCGATCAGTAGTCAGGAGGCGTCGCTGATTCGAAGTCACGGGTGGCGTTGGTTTGAAGCGGAGTTGGAGAACCAAGACCCAGACGTCTGGGATTGGTCGCGGTCAAGCGAAGTCGTATGCCGGGGTTAACCTGACGGCAGCGTTTCAATGGTTGGCCGACGCTAGTTCGGTTGACCGGCCGCATCAAGCGACGAAGCTTATGCCTTTCAATTCAAAGATTGATCAAAACATATTAGCGATTCGCGCTACGTTTTCTACCTTCAGCGGATAAAAAGTAATTTTCCAGGGGTCAAGGCCAAAATACGCTTTCAGGGCATTCTCAAGAATAATCGGACCATGGTTAGCACGAGGTCGGAGCACGGCAATATCAAGCGGAGTTGCTTCGCGCCGCCGCTCGCGATCCCAGCTTTCGACGTAAAACTTACTCCCAATTTGAATCACGGAGCAGGGAAATGGGACCGCAGGAAAGGGCGAGCGTCGGACTGCTTCCCATCGCCCCTTGCGTATCAGCACGTCAAAGAAATTACCCATCAGCACCGGTCGCGCTAGCCGAAGGCGCTCTTCGTCGATGGTCGGTGACTCGGACCGCACATCGTATGCAACCATGTAGAAGATCGGGTCCTGCCGCGCAATGAGTTGGCCAAACCCGAACTCGCCGCTCAAAAGCGGCAAGGAAAAAACCAAACCTTCGTCGATATTTTCGGTCATGGGTACGGTACCTGTCCGCCTGCGTTCAGATAGCAAGCGTAGGGCGTGCTACAGCACGCCAACGCAAGCTAGAAGCAGGCTTCAACCGCTGTGTGCCGTCACGCCTATAACCTCACTCCCGTTCCCCGCCATAAATCGCATCACCCTCAGTGCCACCCCAGTCCAACATATATAAATCCACCGCCACACATCGCCGAAATGACGAGTATTCCCAAGCCCGCACCGCCTTGACCAGCCCATGCTTCACCGGGTTGAAATGGATGTCATCCATATGGGCAGCATAATCCCGTTCGTCCCTGATCGGTCAAAACCTTTGTCATGGCTTACGCCAGCGTTTGAAACAACACCAATGCGTCTACGTAACCCAAACTTGGATGATCGAAAGCCCCCGGAAGGCGGCCAACGATCTCAAATCCCAGCGCCTGCCACAGGCGCACCGCTCGCTCGTTGGTACTAACCACGAAGTTGAACTGCATCGCCCGATAGCCGCGCGATTTTGCGTGCCCAAGCGAATGTTCGCACATGGCGCGCCCTATGCCCCGCCCCGTCGCGCAAGCGCTCGTCATGTAGCCGCAGTTGCAAACATGGGACCCTCCGCCGGCCTGGTTCGGCCGCATGAAATACGTGCCGAGAATCGCGCCGTCTGCCTCGGCCACGAAGGTTTCCTTGTCGCTACCGAACCAGTAAGCCAACGCCTCCGTCTCATTCATGCCCGGTGCCAGCGTATAAGTCTCCCCAGCCTGGATAATGGGGCCGATGATCGACCAAACGGCCGAGCGATCTTCCTGAACAGCGGGACGGATCATCATGGTAACGGCCTAAATCAAAGTGATTTGCTCTTGATCCCGCGTCACTGCGCGCCGCCAACACCTACAAGTGGCGCATGGGTTTCTCAACCGAGGCTTATCCAAAACGTTCGGCCGTCTGGCCGCGCGGCAGGGAAATGCGATAGTCTCCCGCAGCATAGCCTAAGGCCTCTCCATGCCCCGCACGCGCGCCCTGCTTCTCCTCCTCCTTACCGCCGCCGCCCCGCCCCAACCCTCCCCCCAGCCACCCCCCATCGCCACCCCGCAAGACCGCCCTTTCCCCGGCCAGATAACCCTCACGGTCGATGCCACCGACCTCGATCGCCGCATCTTCCGCATCACCGAAACCATCCCCGCCACTCCAGGCCCCCTCACCCTCCTCCTCCCCAAATGGTACCCCGGCAACCACGGCCCCACCGCCCCCATCCCAGACCTCGCCGGCCTCACCATCACCGCCGCCAGCCACCCCATCCCCTGGCAACGCGACACCGTGGACATGGCCGCCTTCCACCTCACCGTGCCCGCCGGCGCCACCGCCATCCAGGCCGAATTCCAGCTCCTCTCCCCCCTCGATAGCCACGATGGCCGCGTGGTCATCACCCCCAACATGCTGGAGGTGGAATGGCGCCCCGAACTCCTCTTCCCCGCCGGCTACTACACGCGCGACATCCCGGTGCAGGCCGCCGTCATCCTCCCCGCCGGCTGGCAATACGCCACCGCGCTCGATACCGCCCACGCCACCGCGGGCAACATCACCTTCAAACCCGCCCCGCTGGAAACCCTGCTCGATTCCCCCCTGCTCGCCGGCCGCTATTTTGCCCGTATCGATCTCGATCCCACCGGCCCCGTGCCCGTGCACCTCGATGTCGTCGCCGATACCCCCGAAGACCTCGCCATCACGCCGGCCGACCTGGCCGCCCACCGCAACCTCATCCAGCAGGCATACAAAAACTTCGGCTCACATCATTACGACCACTACGACTTCCTGTTCTCCCTCAGCGACGACATGGGCACCATCGGCCTGGAACACCAGCGCAGCAGCGAGGACGGCGTCAGCCAGATCTACTTCACGGATGCCGAGAAATCCGCCCCCTTCCGCGAATTGCTGCCCCACGAATACACCCATTCCTGGAACGGAAAATTCCGCCGCCCGGCCGATCTCTGGTCGCCCGACGACCACGTTGTGCCCGAGCGCGACAGCCTTCTCTGGGTCTATGAAGGCCAAACCGATTACTGGGGCCAGGTTCTCGCCGCCAGATCCGGGATCGCAACCGCCGCGCAAGTGCGCGATCTGATCGCGCTCGAAGCCGCCGCCCTGGACGCCGCCACGCCCGGCCGAACCTGGCGCAACCTTCAGGATACCACCAACGACCCGATCATCTCCTGGCACCACCCCTCGCCATGGGTCAGCTGGTCCCGCTTCGGCGACTACTACACCGAAGGCCTCCTCATCTGGCTGGATGCCGACACGCTGATCCGCGAAAAATCCGCCGGTGCCCGATCCCTCACCGATTTCGCCAAACTCTTCTTCGGCATCGATAACGGCAAATGGACCACCAACACCTACACCTTCGCCGACATCGTAGCCGCCCTCAACCAGGTGCAGCCCTACGACTGGGCCAGCTTCCTGCGCGCCCGCCTCGATGGCCACGGCCCCGGCGCCCCGCTGGACGGACTCACCCGCGGCGGCTGGGCGCTGGTCTACACCGCCCAAAAATCGCCGATGCAGAAAAGCGCTGAAGCCCGCCGCAAAACCACCGATTTCACCTATTCGCTCGGCCTCTCATTGGGCGCCGACGGCACGGTGGCCTCCGTCCTCTGGGGCGGCCCGGCCTTCAAGGCCGGCCTCGCCCCCGGCGTGAAACTCGTCGCCGTCAACGGCCTTGCCGCCGAAACCCCCACCGTTCTCAGCGATGCCATCACCGCCTCCGCCACCACCCACGCCCCGCTCACCCTGCTGCTGCGCCGCGGCAACCGCTACAGCGACGTGCAGATCGATTACCACGGCGGCCTGCGCTACCCGCATCTGCAACGCATCGCCGGCACGCCGGATAGGCTGGGGGATATATTGGCGCCGCTGAAATGATGGTGGCAGGAAGAAAGAAAGATCTTCTTTTCTGAAGAAAAGAAGCAAAAGACTTTTATCTTTGGGTGGGAGGGTCGCGGGCGGCGTACGCTCGGGGTTTGGCGTTTTTTAGAGCTTGATCAACGTCAACAAAATCGTTTCATCACAGCTGCCACCACTCGCCTCTTTCTCATCGAAGGTGAACATCGCAGCAAAGGAATTCGCATCGAAGAAGTGCAGCGTCGCCGAAAACTTCGCGGTCCCGGTGGTGGCGGAAAGGCTGTTCTCCACGGTAGCCGTGCCGCTCCACGCGGTCACCCCCGCCGCCGGCGTCTTGGGAAACACGATCTTGTTGATCCCGCTGGACCCCGATTTTATCTGCGACTGGTAGGTCATGGCACCGGCCTTCGCCGGCCCGGGATAGACGAAAACAAAGCTGAAATCGGAGCCGGGGGTCGGGCAATCCGTTGCCCCGCCAGTGGGCGTCACCGCGGTATATACCGCCTCCGCACTATAGGTGCCCGCAGTCGGCGGCACGGACGCCGCCTGCGCATACGCGGCGGATGCGACCAGGCCAAAACTGGCCATCCCGGCCCGAAACCAAAGCGACATCCGGCTCATGAAAACGCTCCATACTTAAATGACACGGGGAAGTAGTATCGAAGGCAGCATTGTTGCACAATCATACGGCTGCCGCGATGCGCCTGCCGCTGGGCGCACCCCCCGTAGCCATGCGTCCATTTCATGCGTTGCGCGTTGCGCTGATGCATGGACGCCAAAGCCGACATCAAACCCCTCACCGGCCTGCGCGGCGCGGCCGCCCTGGCCGTCGCCGCCTATCACCTTCTCCTGCCCGGCGCCCTGATCCATGGCACGCCCGCGCGGCTGCTCGGCCGCGCCTACCTGGCCGTGGATGTCTTCTTCATCCTCAGCGGCTTTGTCCTCGCGCTGAACTACGGCGCCTGGTTCACCCATCGCGTGCAGCCCGCCGCCTGCGCGCGCTTCCTATGGCGGCGCTTCGCCCGCATCTACCCGCTCTACCTCACCATCCTCGCCGCGCGCCTCGTCTACACCCAGCTGCGCTACGGCACCTTCGCCCTGCCGCGACCCTGGATCGCCGCGCCGCTCGCCCACCCCGCCGCCACCATCGCCGCCAACCTCGCCATGGTACAGGCCTGGGGCGTCGCCCCCAGCATCACCGGCCCAAGCTGGTCCATCAGCGCGGAATGTGCCGCCTATATCGCGTTCCCGCTGCTGGCCGCCGCCATGCTCGGCCGCCGGCACGCCCGCCTTGCCCTGGCATGCACCGCCGCTTCCGCCCTGCTTCTGGCCGCCGTGACCTGGCTGCCGGCACCACCCGGCCACCCGCGCATGCTGGACGTGTCAGACGGTGAAACACCCGGCCCGCTCATGCGCTGCCTGGCCGGTTTCATCATCGGCATGGCCATCTGCCGCCTCGCCGCCTGGGCGCCGGCGCGCCGGCTCGCCGCGCATCCCGCCTCCACCGTGCTCGTCCTTCTCGCGCTGGCCGCCCTGCTCCTCACCGGCGCGACCGACCTCGCGATCTATCCGCTGTTCCCCGCCCTCGTGCTTTGCCTCGCCTGCGCCCGCACCGGGCCCGCCATGCTGCTGGCCAGGCCCGCCGCAGTGTGGCTCGGCGAGATCTCCTACGCGCTCTACCTGCTGCACATCTTTCTGCTGCACCCGATCGACGTCACACGCGCCGCCGCGCGCCTCATCCTGCCGCCCGCTTCCGCCGATGCGGCAACGTCACTCTGCATGCTCGCCCTGCTGCTCGCCGCCGCCCACATGGCCACCCGCCTGATCGACGCGCCCGGCCGCCGCTTCCTCGCCGCCTTGCCCCGCCGCCTTGCCGGCGCCGCACCCAACCCTATGATCCGCCAGCAAACCGCTGGAGCCCGCCCATGGAGGATGCCGCCCCGCCCCACCCCATAAGGAGCGTCACCTGGTTCGCCCACCTGCGCGCCTTCACGGCCGAACTGTTCACCGTCACCTGCGGCATCCTCATCGCCCTCGCCCTGCAAGGCCTCGTGGAACGCCACCGCAACGCCGAACTCGCCCGCCACGCCCGCGCCGATTTCATCGCCGAACTCACCGGGAACCGCGAAAAACTCAGCACCGTCATGGCCCAAGAAGCACCGGTCCTGCCATGGCTACAGGCCACGGCCGAGGCCGGGCAAGCCCGCCTGCACCACCTTCCCGCAAAACTCCCCGATCCGCCCTCCATGCGGCGCTTCCCCGTGCTGCCGCAAACCGCCTGGTCCACCGCACTGGCCACCCAGGCGCTCACCCAGCTCAGCTTCCCCGAAGTCAGCGCTCTCTCCACCGCCTACACACGCCAGCAAGCCCTGAACGATCTTCTCGCCCGTGCGCGGGACCAATGGGTCAGCCTGGCCAGCTACGGCAATCTGTCGGACCCCGATATCGCCGCCATGCCCGAGGAAGACATCCGCCGCGGCATCGGCGATGTCCGCATCGCCTACGCCTACGCCGCCTCCATCGCCAACCTGGAAACCCAGGTCATCGACGGCTACAAAGATGCGGCAAAAGCCCTGGGGCCATAGACCCCTGGAACGTTGCAGCAAAGAATGATCAGGCTGAGCATCCACGCACAAGAAGCCATCGCCCTGCGCGGCCTGCGTGCTGAGTGGATCGAAGCGACGCTCATCAGTCCGGCGGCAACCCGCCCGGACCCGTGCCGCCCTGGCATAAGCCTGTCCTACAAGGCGATCGCAGAGTTTGGCGGGCGCGTGCTTCGGGTTGCGCACCGCCCGGATGGCGCCGATGTTTTCGTCATTACCGCCCATTTCGACCGGGGAGCCAAGATATGATCCGCACCACTTACGATCCCGAAGCCGACGCGATGTTCATCCGGTTTGCCGCCGATGGCGTGACGTCCGTTCGCACCGAAGAAATCGCGCCTGGCGTCATGGTCGACTTTGACCAGTCCGGCGTCCTGATCGGCATAGAAGTGCTCGACGTGCGCGAGCGGGCAATCGCGCGCCCAGCCGCAGCCTGAAGCCATATCCGGGCACAGTTGAAAGCGTGGAAAACCTGGTCGGAGTGAGAGGATTCGAACCTCCGGCCCCTGCGTCCCGAACACAGTGCTCTACCAGGCTGAGCTACACTCCGACCGAGCCGCGGCATATACCCGGGCGGCGCCGGGGCCGCAAGGCGCGGCGGGCGGGGTGCTGGCGGGGAGAAAGGCCAGGGGCTCTGCCCCTGGACCCTGTTGGGGCCTAGAGGCCCCAAACCCCCATCTGTTCGGTTTTGTTTAAGAGGGGGCGCGCCCGGCTGTCAGAAACAGACGTGCGCGCCCCCTCTTAAACAAAACCAAGTCACGGGGTCTGGGGCCTTTCGGCCCCAGCGGGGGGTCCAGGGGGGCAGAGCCCCCCTGGCCTAGCCTCTCCGCCAGCACGCCGCCCGCCGCGCCTAGTGCTCCGTCGCCGCCATCTGGTTTTCGACGAGGTTGGCGAAGCGGCCGCCGAGGCGGATCAGGCTGTCGAAATTGCCGCGTTCGGCGATCAGGCCGTTATCGAACACCAGGATTTCGTCAGCGTCCCGCACGGTGGAAAGGCGGTGGGCGATCACGAAGGTGGTGCGGCCTTTCATCAGCGCTGCCATGGCGCGGGAGACGCGGGCTTCCGTGGCGGCATCCAGTGCGCTGGTCGCTTCATCCAGGATCAGGATCGGCGCGTCCTTCAGCAGGGCGCGGGCGATGGCCAGGCGCTGGCGCTGTCCGCCGGAGAGCGTAGTGCCCCGTTCGCCCACCAGCGTCTCGTAGCCCTGGGGTTGGCGAATAATAAAATCATGTGCCTCGGCCAGGCGGCAGGCGTGTTCGATCTCGGCCTGGGTGGCGTTCGGCCGCCCGATCAGCAGGTTGTCGCGGATGGAGCGGTTGAACAGCAGGCTTTCCTGGAACACCACGCCGATCGAGTCCCGCAGGCTTTCCAGCGTGATGTCGCGCAGATCCTGGCCATCGATCAGGATGCCGCCGGTTTGTGGATCCCACAGCCGTTGCAGCAGGTGCATGGCGGTGGATTTGCCCGCGCCGGTGGCGCCCACAAGAGCCGTGACGGTGCCGGGATGCGCCACGAACGAGACATCCGAGAGAATGGCCGGGCCGCCCGGGTAAGCGAAGCTGACCTGTTCGAAGGCCACTTCGCCGTGGCTGACATGCAGCTCCTCCGCGTCGGCGCGTTCCGGCACGCTGCTCTGCTGGTCCAGCAGCTCGAAGTAATCGCCGATGCCGGGCGCGCGCATGAACAGGCTGGAGGCGAAATTCACCGCGGCTTCCAGCCGGCCGATCAGCAACGTCGCGAAGCCCATGAACGAGACGATTTGCGCGACCGTTGCCTGGCCCTTCAGGTGCAGCATGGCGCCGGCCACCACGATGGTGATCACCGCGATGGTGGCGCTGGCGCGCGTCAGCACCGTCACCAGCGCCCACCAGTTCAGCACCGGGAACTGGTGGCGGATGACGTTTTCCACGATCAGCCCGAATTCATGCGCTTCGGCGCGCAGCCGGCCGAAGGATTGCACGGCCACCACGTTGCTCAGCGCATCCTGCGCCCGGCCGGCCAGCGCCGAGTGGGCGATTTCCGCGCGCCGCTGCCCGGCCTGGGTGCGGCGGATCACGAACAGGGTGACGCTGCCGAACACGCAGACCAGCGCGACCAGCACCAGCGACAGGCGCCAGTTGAGAAAGGCGGAAAGCGGCAGCAGCACCACCACCGCCACGTAGGTGGCCAGGTTCTCTTTGAAGAAGGTCAGGCTGAGGGCAAAGATGCTGTCCGAGCCGGAGATCATCGTCTTCATCAGCCCGCCGGACTGGGTTGCCGAGTGGAAGGATGCGGGCAGCTTCAGCACGTGATCGAAGCAGCGGCTGATGGCGCCCAGGCGGGTGCGGTGCGCCAGCCGTTCGGCGCCCATGGCCACAAAGATGTTCACCAGGATACCCACGATGCCGATGCCCACCCAGATGCCCACCAGGCGGGTGCCCTGCGCGAACAGATCGGCGCGCGGCATATGGTCGGAGTCCGAAAGCAGCCCGATCACCCGCCCAAACAGCAGCGGATCGAGGAACTGCATGGCTGCGACGCCAATATTTCCCAACACCAGCAGCGCCAGCGTGCGGCGGTTCTGGGCCAGCAGGCCGAGAACCCGGCCATAGATTTTCATCAGCGTCATCGTTCGATCTTTCCCCAAAGGGCCGCAGTGCGGAGGGACGGTTGCGTTCCTCTTGGTGGCTAGTAGCGCTGCAACGCGGCGAAAAAGGGGCAATGTGCGTGCCGAAATGTGTCCACACGGTAAAATGAGCCGTGGTTTACGAGAACGTTCCGGTCAGCAGGGCATCGCCAGAAAGTTGCGGGTGGGGGTGATGAATTCATCTTGGGCGGCAATCAGCAGCAATTCCCGGCTGTTGGCCTGAAGTGTGCGGGTCAGCAGACCGTGAATCGCGCTGGCGGCCCGGGCGGCCGCCTGCGCTGCGTCGGCGGTTTGCAGCAGATGGAAAAGAAACAGGGCGGCGATGGCATCACCGGCGCCGTTGGGGGCTAGCGGTAGGTGCGGGACGCGGATCAGGTGTGCGGTGCCCGGCGTGGCGCAGATCAGATCAAGCGAGCCGGTGGGCGTCTCCTCGCCGCGGAAGCTGGTCACCAGAATGGCGCGCGGGCCGGTGGGAGGCATGCGGGCGTGCAGAGCTTCGATGGCCCGCTTGGCCTGCGGCAGCGTCCGGCAGGGCAGGTTGGTGAGGCAGGCGAGTTCAAACTGGTTGGGGGTCAGAATGTCGGCCTGCGGCACCGCCTGCTCGCGGAAGAATTCGGCAATCCCGGGGCGTACATAGATGCCGGGCGCATCGTCGCCGATCACCGGATCGCAGGCCCACAGCGCGCGCGGATTGGCGGCGCGCAGCAGGCTGGCGGCGTGCAGCAGGGCGGTGGCGGTGGCGGGGTCGCCGACATAGCCGGTGAGCAGCGCATCGCAGCTCGGCAGGATGTCGCGAGCGGCGATCCCGTCGATCAGGGCGCGGATCGTCTCCGGCGGCGTGGCGGTGCCCGTGAAACTGCCATAGCCGGGGTGGTTGGAGAATTGCACCGTGTTGACCGGCCACACTTCCGCGCCAAGGCGCTGCAGGGGGAATACCGCCGCCGCGTTGCCCACGTGCCCGTAGGCGACGGCGGACTGGATGGAGAGGATGTTCAAATGGGCAAGACCCAGAAAAGAAAGCCCTTCTTTTCTGAAGAAAAGAAGCAAAAGACTTTTGTTCGTGCTGTCGCGGACCGCGCCGGCAGCGTACGCCAAGTGTCAAAAGTTTTTTGGTTCTTTTTTTCAAAAAAGAACAGCCTTCCGTCTCAACCCGGCGCCTTCCAGCCAAGCTGTACCTGCTGCTTCTTCCGGAACCACCCCTCTTCTTCGCGGAACTTGATGGCGACGAATTCACCCCCGCTCGCGCGGCGGGCGCTCATCAATCCCGCCACGCCGATGGCGCGGGCGGTGGCTGGGTCCATTGTGCCAAGGCCGTCATCCGTCACGATAAATCCCTGCGAGGTGAGTGTGGTGGTGAAGAAGGCCCGCAGGGCCGGCACGTCCATTGGCACGACGAATTCAATGGTGCCGCCCTTGCCGGGTTTGTTCTTGAAATCCGTGCGGGTTGCCGCGGAGACCAAGGCACCGGGCGGCAGGGTCAGCCAGGACGGAGGTTTCAACCTGATGTCGGAGGTAAAGGTGGAGACCGTGCCATCGGCATGAACCCCGGTGCCCGACCATCGGCCCATGGCCAGAGCCAGATAGTGGGAGACCGTGTAGGGCGCCGCGAACGCAATCAGCAGCAGGCCTAACATCCAGTACCGGCGCATGATCTGCCCTCTGCATATCGAGGTGGTGTTACCACACTCGTTCCGATGTGCGGCATAGCCGGCGGCGGACCGTGTTGAGCGCGGCGGCCGCCCCTGGCCCTTCCCGCCTCCAGCGTGCCACAGTCTGCGCCCAACACCCCAACAGGGAGCTCTGACATGCGGCGCATTCTTCTCGGTGCAGTTTTCGCGGCCGGCCTCTCGGGCGGTGCCTATGCCGCAACGCTTCAGTTCAACGCCGTGCTCAGCCCGGCCTCCGAGGTGCCCGCCGTGCATGACGTGGGCGCGGGCCAGGCGACGGCCACGCTGGATACCGTGACGCACAAGCTGACCTACACCCTCACCTTCAGCGGCTTCACCAGCAAGGTGACGATGGCGCATTTCCACGGGCCCGCCGGCCCCGGCGAAAACGCCGGCGTGCAGGTCCCGCTCGGCACCGATCCATCAAGCCCGCTCTCCGGCACCGTGACGATCACGCCGCCCCAGCAGGCGCAACTGATCTCCGGCCACTGGTATGCGAATGTGCACACAACGGCGCATCCGAAAGGCGCCGCCCGCGGCCAGTTGCTGGAAGTGCCGTAACCGGACCGCGCGCGCGATGGCGGGACATACGATCCACCGGGACCACCATCATTTCGGCTGGGATAACGCCATCCCGCCGGTCATGACGGTGGCACCCGGCACCACCATCACCTTCGATTGCCCCGATTCCTCCGGCGGCCAGCTTTCCGCCGCCAGCACCGCGGCTGATCTGCCGGGGCTGGATTTCGGCCGCATCAATCCCGTCACCGGCCCCGTGTTCATCGATGGGGCACAGCCGGGCGATGCCGTGAAGATCACCATCGGCGCGTTCGATCCCTGCGGCTTCGGCTGGACCGCGAATATCCCCGGCTTCGGCCTGCTGGCAGACCAGTTCCCCGATCCCGCGCTGCATCTATGGTCCTACGACCGGGTCGGGATGGGCCCGGCCGCGTTCTCCCCGGCGGGGCGTGTGCCGCTGAAACCCTTCGCCGGCACCATCGGCCTGGCCCTGGCCGCCCCCGGCCTGCATTCCGTGGTGCCCCCCCGCCGCACCGGCGGCAACCTCGATATCCGCGATCTGTCCAGCGGCACCGTGCTCTATCTGCCCGTGGAAGTGGCCGGCGGCCTGTTCTCGGTCGGCGACACGCACGCCGCCCAGGGCGACGGCGAAATCTGCGGCACCGCCATCGAAAGCGCCATGCGCGTGACCCTCACGCTGGACCTGGTGAAAAACGCCCGCCTCGCCGCCCCCCGCTTCACCACGCCCGGCCCGGTGACGCGGCACCTGGATACGATGGGCTATGAAGTGACCACCGGCATAGGGCCGGATCTGATGACCGGCGCGCGCGAAGCCGTCAGCCGGATGATCGATCTTCTCGCCACGCGCCACGGCATGCAGCCGGTGGATGCCTATATGCTGTGCTCGGTATGCGGCGATCTGCGGGTGAGCGAAGTGGTGGACCTGCCCAACTGGGTGGTTTCGTTCTATTTTCCGCGCGTGGTGTTCGGATAAAAAAAGAGTCTTCTTTCTTGAAAGAAAGAAGCAAAGAACTTTTGTTCGGCGCTCGCGGGATCCCCCCAGTCGCCGGCAGCCTGTGCCAAAAGGCAAAAGTTTTTTGGTTCTTTTTTTCAAAAAAGAACATCTTCCTTCCTTGCTCATCGTGGCCAAAACTGCTGCAAGCCATGCATGATCATCGGCATCGATCTCGGAACAACCAACAGCCTGGTCGCACTCTGGCAAAACGGCCGGCCATTCCTGGTGCAGAACCAACTCGGCAGCGTGCTCACCCCCTCCGCCGTCAGCATCGATGAGGACGGATCACTCCTCATTGGCGCTGCGGCGCGCGAACGCCTGCTCACACACCCGCAGCAAACCGCCGCCGCCTTCAAGCGCGCCATGGGTACGAAACATGTTTTCCAGTTGGGCCGCCGCCGCTTCCAGGCAGAAGACCTCTCAGCCCTGATCCTGAGATCCCTCAAGCAGGATGCCGAACGCCACTTAGGTGAAACCGTGCGCGAGGCGGTTGTAACGGTGCCCGCCTATTTCAACGAGGCGCAGCGGCGGGCCACAAAAACCGCCGCGTCACTGGCAGGCCTGACGGTGGAACGCCTGCTCAACGAGCCGACAGCCGCAGCGCTCGCCTATGGCGTGCATCAGGCGCAAGAAGGTGCAACCCGCACCATGGTTCTGGATCTTGGTGGCGGCACCTTCGATGTTTCAATCCTGGACATGTTCGACGGCGTGATGGAAGTGCGCGCCTCGGCCGGCGACAATTTTCTCGGCGGCGAGGATTTCACCGCGGTGATCATGGACGCGTTCATTGCCGCCGTGGGCCGCGCGGCCGGATTGCCGCCGCGCCACCACGAAACGCCGGATCACGCGCCGCTGCGCCGCGCCGCCGAACTGGCCAAGCGCGCGCTGACCGATTCGGAGGCGCACGAGATCGCCATCGTGCATAACAACCGCCGCCTGAGCTGGACGATCACGCGCGCCGAATTCGAAAACCTGTGCGAGCCGCTGGCCCGCCGCATCAAGCTGCCGATCGAGCGCGCCTTGCGCGATGCGCGCATCGAGCCGGCGCAGATCGCCAATCTGGTGATGGCGGGCGGGGCCACGCGCATGCCGGTGTTCCGCCGGCTGATGGCGCGGCTGTTCCAGCGCCTGCCGATCACGCCGCTCAATCCGGATGAAGTGGTGGCCCATGGCGCGGCCGTGCAGGCCGGGCTGAAGATGCGCGATGCGGCGCTGGACGACGTGGTCATGACCGACGTGGCACCGTTTTCCCTGGGCGTTGAAACAGCGGGCACACGCGATGGCATCGTGTTCGCCACCGGCCTGTTCTCACCCATTATCGAACGCAACACGGTGATCCCGGTCAGCCGCGCAACCACGCTGACCACGCTGCACGACAACCAGTCGCTCGTCACGCTGCGCGTCTACCAGGGCGAAAGCCGCCTCGTGGCCGATAACGTGCTGCTGGGCGAGCAGGACGTTCCATTGCCGCCGCATAAGCCCAAGGGCCAGGCGCTGGAGGTGCGCTTCACCTACGATACCAGCGGATTGCTGGAGGTGGAAACGCGCGTGGTTTCCACAGGCCAAATGCGCAGGCTGGTGCTGCAAGGCGGTGGCGAGGGGCTGAGCGAGGCCGAGATCGCAAACAAGCTGAACGCGCTGGCCGCATTAAAAGTGCATCCGCGCGACCAGGCGGAGAACCGGGCGGTGATGGCGCGCGCGGAACGGCTGCATGCCGAACGGCTGGGCGATGAACGGCGGGAAGTGGCGGCGATGATCGATCAGTTCCGCTATCTGATCGAACGGCAGGATACCGCGGCCGTGGCCGCGTTCCGCCAGGATTTCAGCGCATGGCTCGATCGTGTCGATGGTTCATACTTCAGTTAATGCCATGTGGCAGGAACTCGGGATCGCGGCCACGCAGGATGAAGCCGCGATTCGCCGCGCCTACGCCGCCCGGCTGAAGCAGACCCGGCCGGATGATGATCCGGCGGGGTTCGCACGGTTGCGGGCCGCCTATGAGGCGGCCATCGCCCTTGCCCGCCGGGCCAGCGTCACCCTGGGCGGCACGGGCGAACCACCGCAAGCCCCCGCCGCGCCGCGGCCGCCAGCCGAAACTGCTCGCCCGGCCGCCCCAACCAGCCCCAGCTTGCATGAGATCCGTTTCGCGCAGGCCTTCCAGCGGCGGGACGTGGCAGCGGCCGCCGACGCCCTGGAGGCTGCCTTGCGTGACGGCTTGCTGCCGATCGAGGCGGAGATGCGATTGTCCGCCGCGATGCTGGAGTTGCTGATCAAGCAGCCAAACATTCCCCTCGCCCTGCTCACCAGCACAGCTTACCGTTTCGGCTGGGCGGGTGGCGATCAGCCGCCGGCCAACGCGGCCGTTCAGGTGCTCGGCGCCCGTATCGCAGCCGAACAATGGTTCGCCAATCTGCAACAGAAAGCACGATCTTTCTCCGGAGTGCTTGGCTTCCCGGATGCCGGCGCCGCAAAATTGCTGCTGGGCCGTGGCGGCTTCGTATTCTCGCGCCTCTTGCCGCCTCAACCCGCCCTGCTGCGCCTGGCCATGGAGCTGCAGGCGCATCGCCCGTTTCTGACAGGGCGTTTCGACGCTGCGCGCATGCGGGCCGTGGAGCGCCTCGTCGGCGGTATCTTCGCACGTGCCCAGGCCCAGGCCGGCTACGACCGTCAGCCACGCTGGGGCAATCCCTTCAGCCGCAGCAACCTGATACTCAGCTTGGTTGCCGCGCCGCCAACGATTGCCACCGGTTTCGTATTCCAGGGCTTCGACGCTGCTCCCTGGGCCTGGATTATTCTGCGCGTTTTCCTCGCTCACATGCCGCAATGGCAGCGGCCGTTTGCGCTGTTCGCCACGCCACTCTCTGCCGCCATCCTGGCGCTTCTGACGGCTTTTCCCAACCTGGCCGATTTCAACTACGGTGGATCGCTCGCGATCCCAACCGATTGGCGGCGATGGCAGCCGGTGGTCGCACAGCATTACACGCCGCCGCCGGCGCTGCTGGCCGCCGCGCGGGGTGGCGACATCGCGTCCATGCGCCGGCTCGGCCAGGCGATCTGCCGCGTTGCCAATACCGGCGAGGAAATGGAGCGCGGCGCCGCATGGCTGACCGCCGCGGCCGATCAGGGCAGCCTGCCAGCCATGTTCGATCTCGACCGGATTTACCTCAACGCCGATGGCCTGCTGTTTGATGCCCTGAAAGCCTACACCTGGTCCGGCATCGCACTCCGGATTTCGGGCACCAACAACGACCGGTTCATGGCACAGCTGGATCATACCCGTGCGACAGAAGTGCTGTACCCCGGCCACCGCCCGCATCTGGATAAGCTTATCGGGTCCTGGCGGCCCCACGCGGACACCTTGCCAGTTGAGTGAAACGGCGCCGCGTCAACACGCGCATACCGAAGGAAGGTCTTCTTTTCTGAAGAAAAGAAGCAAAAGACTTTTGTCCGGCTGGCGCGGAGTCGCTACACGCGTACGCTAGAGGTTAAAAGTTCTTTGCTTCTTTCTTTCAAGACAGCAGACTCTTCCTCAGGCCGCTCTCACCCCGCTCACGAAATCCTGCACGGCCACCGTAATCTGGCTGGCATGCTGGGTGAGACTTTCGGCAGCACCCATCACCCGGGTTGCCGCCGTGCCCGTATCGTTGGCGGCCTTACTCACGCTGGCAACGTTGGCGGAAACCCCCTGTGTGCTCGCCGCGGTGCGCTGAACATTGCGGGCGATTTCCGCCGTCGCAGCACCCTGCTGCTCCACGGCGGAGGCGATCGCTGTGGCAATCGTGTTCACCTCCTCGATCGTGTTGCTGATGGCGCTGATGGCCCGCACTGCCTCGTCCGTGGCGCGCTGAACCTGCGCGATCTGCGCGCCGATCTCCTGGGTGGCCTTCGCGGTCTGGCTGGCGAGGCTTTTCACCTCCCCTGCCACCACGGCAAACCCACGGCCGGCTTCGCCGGCCCGCGCCGCCTCGATAGTGGCATTCAGCGCCAGAAGATTGGTCTGGCTGGCGATGTTGGAAATCAGCTGCACAACCTGGCCGATCTTCTCCGCGCTCTCCGCAAGCTCCCGCACGGTGGTATCCGTGCGGCGTGTCTCGGCCACGGCCTGTTCGGTGATCTGGGAGGATTGGGTCACCTGCCGGCTGATTTCCCTGATCGAGGATGAAAGTTCCTCGGCGGCGGTGGCCACGGTCTGCACGCCGGCGCTGGCATCCTGCGCCGCCGCCGCAACGGTCGTTGCCTGCTCGTCGGTCCGCGCCGCGATGGCGGAGAGAGACGTGGCAGTGTCTTGCAACTCCGCGCCGCCGCTGCCAAGCAACTGGGTCAGGCCCCGGATCGTGCCCTCAAACGCCTGAGTCAGTGCTTCCACACGCGTCGTACGCTGCTCCTTCGCGCGGCGCTCATCCGCCTGCGCGGCCTCCAGCCGCCGAGCCTCCATGGCGGTGCGCCGGAAACTGGCCAGCGTGCGGATCAACTGCCCGATCTCGTCGCGTCCGTCATGGTCCTTGATCACCACGTCCATGTCGCCGGCCGCCAGCCGGTCCAGCGCGGAGGCCGCATCGCGCACCGGACGGGCCACCGAGAGCGTGAGCATGATCCCCGCACCAACCGCGATCAGCCCGGCCAGAATGATGGCGAAGACCGTCAGCTTGAGCGCCAGTTGATAGGCGGCACGTCCCGCATCCGCCGCGGCCACACCGGATGCGGTGTTGAACCCCGTATCCTCCGCGGCAGCCGCAATCGCGGCGCGGCTGTTCGCGCTGTCCTGCCCGCTGAACAGCGCCGCGGCTGATGCCTGATCGTGCGCCGCCACGGCCGCCAGCACGCGCGCGCTGCTGGCCTTGTAGAGGGCCCACGCAGACACAGAAGCCTTCATCAAAGCCTCGTCCCGCGTGCCCAGATCGATCATCGGCGCATAGCTGGCATAGGCCTTATCGGCGCCGGCAACGCTTGCCTTGAAATCCTCCATTGCATCGGCCAGGGTCGTCGGGGTTCCACTCAGACCCGCCATAACCACACGCGCCTCATCGACACGCGCCTGAGCCACCTGCGTGGTCAGATACCCCAGCGCCTTGACCGAGGGTAGCCAGTCATTACGAACTTTCTCCGCCGCGGCATCAACATTCGCCGTCATGCCCATGCCGAAAACGCCGAGCAGCAGCGTGGTGGCAAACATGACAATGAAAACCGTTGCCGTCTTCCACAGCAATGATGCGTCTCGCCAGATTTGCATGGAAGCTCCCGATCTCGTCTGGGCGTTGCGTGCCGCCGGTTTGGCACCAGGGACGGAGAGTGTTTTAACGGCGTCTGGTTAAGGAATGGAGAAAGCAGTGCAGCCAAAACCTGCCATGACGGGACTGCCCCTCCTCGCTGTCCGCCAGGTTCACGCTTCCTTCATGGCAGTCGCGTAATTTGAATCGGACTGCTCTTTTGCCAGTCTCGGCGCATATTTTTTGGGCGGCGCATTTTTTCGGCGGCGCAGGGGGCATGCCGTGGCAACTGGTTTTCTGCGCATCCTCCCAAGCGCCATCCTGCTCGTGCGCGCCGGTGCCGCCATGGCTCAGGCCCAGGGCACGCCGCCGCCGCCGCCCAGCGTGCAATTGCCGGTGCCCGTCATGGCAGGGCCGCTGGCGTTCAGCCCGGCGCCACCATCGGTGTCGTTGGGCGGGCTTGGCACCTGGTATGTCGATGGCGCCGCCTCTGGCCTCACGCTCTTGCAGAACAATGCCGATAGCGGCGACCGTGGCGCGATCGCCGATCTCGGCAACGCCCAGATCTTCGTGCAAAAGACCGATGGCCTGGTGCGCGCCTATGTGCAGTTGGGCGGCTATGCGCTGCCCGCGCTGGGCGCCCCTTATGCGCACGCGGAAGATGCATCTGCCGCCACCGGCAAACTGTTCGGGCCGGTGCCGCAGGCCTTCATCAAGATCGCGCCATCGGAGGCATTTTCGGTTCAGGCCGGCAAGTTGCCGACATTGATCGGCGACGAATACACCTTCACCTTCGAGAATATCGATATCGCCCGCGGCCTGCTCTGGAATCAGGAACCGGCCGTCAGCCGTGGCGTGCAGGTCAATCTCGTGGCCGGTGCGCTGGCCTTCAGCCTGTCGCTCAATGACGGGTTTTATGCCGGCCGGTACTCCTGGCTTTCCGGCTCCGCGGGCTGGACGATCACTGCGGCCGATGTGCTGGTGGCCGCCGGCGGCGCCAACACGCGGGCAACCGCGCGCAACGATGCGGCAACGCCGCGCGACCAGAACAACAGCGGTATCCTCAACCTCATCTACACCCATACGAAGGGGCCGCTGATGCTCAGCCCCTATCTGCAATACAGCCAGGTGCCGCGCCAGACGGCCATCGGCATTGCGCATGCGGCCTCGCTGCGCGGCGCCGCGGTGCTGGCAAGCTATGCGCTCACGCCGGCATTCACGCTGGCGGGCCGGCTGGAATATGAGGCTGCAAGCGGCCGCACCGATCTGCTCTACGGCCCTGGCAGCCGTGCCGGTTCGGCCACCGTATCCCCCACCTACACCCTTGGCCACTGGTTCATCCGCGGCGACCTCGCAGCCGTCGGAATTGGGCATATGGGCCAGGATGAGGGATTTGGCACTGCCGGCCGCGAGCGGTGGCAGCTCAGGATGCTGCTGGAAGGCGGGTATCTTTTCTAGGGAGTCGATTAGGCAAAAATTTGGTTAAAAAGTTAGAAAAGTCTTGAAAACCGTTCCGCGTTCTGGCACCAGGGTGTCCATTGCTTCGGCGGCCGGCAGTGATGCCGGCCGGTATTTGGAAGGCTGGACATGCGTTGCCTCATTTTGGCTTGCCTGCTGGTCAGCGGTGCCTACCCCGACCATTGCCTGGCCCAGCGGGCGCTGGCCCATCCGATTGCCCATCCCGCCGCGGCCAAGCCAGCCACCGCAACCCACCCTGCCCCGGTTGCGCCCCCCAAATAAATAAAAGTTCTTTGCTTCTTTCTTTCAAGAAAGAAGACTCTTTGTCTCTACCGCTCGGCTGCGGGTTCTCTCTGCCGCTCCGCGGCGGTTTCTCTCTGCCGCTCCGCGGCGGTTTCTCTCTACCGCTCCGCGGCGGGTCTTATGCTTCGGTTCCGGCGATCAAGGCGCGCAATCCCCAGCTGTGACGATTGGGGACTGTATACAGAATGGCATGCCTCGTGCATTCTCGCCTCTCGCGGCAGGGCGGCAGGCCTTGCGCGTTGAAGGAGCAGCCACGCCGTGATCGATATCCTCCCGGTGCACCCGCAGCAGCCCAAGGCGGAGTACAATATGCCCTTTCTGCCGGCGGTTCTGGTGGAGGGCGGCAAAACGCTCTGGGCTGCCGGCTGTGGTCCCATCCCGCTCTATCACATGCATCCGCACGTGCCGGCGGAGGAGGCCGCGTGGATGGCGGGCGGTTTCCGCGCGCAGTTCGACCGCACCATGGAAAATATCCGCATGGTGGTGGAGGCTGCCGGCGGCACGATGGAATCCATCGTGAAAATGACCGTGTATCTCACCGACATGTCGCTACAGAACCAGCTCAACGCGGCGATCTTCGAGGTATTCGGCCGCGAGCGGCCGCCGCCGCGCACCTTGATCGGTGTGACAACGCTGTCGCACCAGGATATGCTGATCGAGATCGATATCACGGCCGTCGTTTAAGGCGGCGCCGGCGGGGGCAGGGGGATGCAGGCTGGATCCTTGGGGCGAATGTCCCGCCGGGCGGCTTTGGCTGGGGGTATCGCTGCCGCCTCGGTTTTCGCCGCGCGGCGCGCGCGGGCGCAAGCCGGGGCGCCGCTGAAGATCGGCTACGGCCTGCCGCGCACCGGGTATCTGGGTGTGGCAAGCCCGGTGGCCGAGCAGGCCTATCTTCTGTGGGGCGAGCAGGTGAACGCGGCCGGCGGCCTGGCGATTGCGGGCGGCGGGCGGCGGCGCGTGCAGTTCGTCTCGTACGACGATCAGTCCGAGCCCAGCAAGACCGCGGAGATCTACGAGAAACTGATTTCCGACGACGCGGTGGATCTGTTGCTGGCGCCCTATGGCACGCCGTTCCACATCGCCATCGCACCGGTGATCGAGCGCAACCGGTTTCCCGTGGTGGCGGCGGCGACCCTGTCCTGCCTGCTGCGCGACATGCATATGCGGCACATGTGGTTCGCGCAGCCGCTGCCGGATGCGTATGGGGTTATCCTCGCCGCGTTCCTGGCCGCCCAGGGCGTGAAAAGCGCTTCGGTGCTGACCCTGCAATTGCCGGCCTCGCTGGAGACACGGAAATATCTTCTGCCCGCCTTGGGCAAGCAGGGTATTACGGTGGCGCTGGATCAGGATTATCCGAACTCGACAACCGACATGACGGGCATGGTGAGCGCGGTGCGCCAGGCGCATGCGGATGCGGTGATCGGCCTGAGCTATCCGCAGGATTCGGTGCTGTATGTCGGTGCGGCGCGGGAGTTGGGGATCACCACGCCCGTGCAATTGCTGCTGATCGGCCCGGGTGAGCCGTTCTTCGTGAAGAAGTTCGCGCGCGCCGATCTGGAGGGGATCCTCACCATCGGGGAATGGACCCCGGACCAGGCTCGCTGGCCGCGCGCCCGCGCGTTCAACGATGCCTATGTCGCCCGCTGGAAAGAGCCGCCGGATTACCTGGATTCCACCGTATGTTACGCCTCCTGCGAAATTTTGGCGCAGGCCGTCGCGCAGGTGGGCCTGGACCATGATGCCATCACCGCCGCCATGCAGAGCATGGTTTTCGATACGGTGAAAGGACCCATCAAATTCCGGGGCGTGGAGAACATATCCACCCAGCCCGGCCTGTTGCAGTTTCAAAATGGTGCCTTGCAGATCGTCTGGCCCCCGGACATAGCAACGGCCCATTTCCGCCCCAAGACCGGCTGGTCCCTCTGAAAGTCAAAAGTTTTTTGCGTCTTTTTTCAAAAAACTGCGAGGCCCGCATGCGCCAGACCCCTTCAATGAAAAGTCTGGGCAAGGCCGGGCCGCGGGAACGGCGGAAAGACAGAAATCTCACCACGAAGGCACAAACACACGAAGCCGACACGAAGAAGAGCCACTGGATTTTCGTATGAGTTGGCAGCTCCTTCTCTCCGCCTGCGTCTCCGGGGCGCTCTACGCCGTTATCGCGCTCAGCCTCAACCTGATCTACGGCACCATGCGTCTGCTCGATGTGGCGCACGGCGAGTTTGTCATGGCCGGCGCCTTTGCCGGATATTTTCTGGTCACTCTCATGGGTGTGCCGCCGGTGCTGGCGCTGCTGGGGGCGTTCGCGCTGAACGGGCTGGCGGGCCTGGCTTTGTATGAATGGTTGTTCGCGGGGATCATCCGCCGCGCCCGCAACACGGAGTCTCTGGAATCGACATCGCTTCTTGTTTTCTTCGGCTTGTCGGTGATTTTGCAAAATGGCGCCGCCCTGGCGTTTGGCGGCACGCCGCGCGCCTATGAGCGTTACGGCCGGATCGTACATGTCGGCGGGGTTGCGATCACCGGCAACCGCCTGGTGGCGATGGCCGCCTGTGTGCTGGCCATCGTCGCCGTGCTGGTGTTTTTCGCCCGCAGCACCTGGGGTTTGGCGATACGCGCGCTGATTCAGAATCGCGATGCGGCGTCGATTGTCGGTATCGATACGCAATCCGCGTTCCGCCTGACCTGTGTGCTTGGCTTTGGTCTGGCGGGGTACGCGGGCGCGGTGATCGGGCTGATGCAGCCGGTTTCACCCTTCATGGGCGGCCAGTACCTCATGATCGGGTTTGTGATCATCGTGCTGGGCGGCGTGGGCAGATTGGTGGGCAGTGTGGTGGGCGGGGTGCTGATCGCGTTGCTGGAAACTGTCGGCACGCAACTCACCGGGCCGAATTACCGGGATATCCTGATTTACGGCACGTTCATCGCGGTGCTGCTGTTGCGCCCGCAGGGCATTTTCGGGCGTCGCGCGGCATGATGCGGCAGCCCAGGCCGGCGCGTGTCTCGGCCGGGATATTGGCGGTGGGCCTTGTGGCGTCGGCCGCGGTCGCGGTCCTTGCGGGCAATGCAACGCTGGCCTTCGCCACCAATCTGGCCTGCTGGATCGCGCTGACGGAATCCTGGGTCATCCTGTCCGGCTATGCCGGCTATATCTCGCTCGGGCATGCGGTATTCGTGGGCACGGGCGCGTATGTGTTCGTGCTCACCTGGGGGATGATCCCGGTGTGGCAGGGTTTTCTGGCCGCGGCCGGCGCTTGCGGCCTGCTCGCCTGTCTGATCGGTGCGCCGTGCCTGCGCGTGCGCGGCCCGTATTTCGTGATTCTCACCCTGGGGGTCGCGGAACTGGCGAAAAACATCGTCATCAATATCGAAGCGGGCCTGGGCATGTTCGGCCGCCTGCTGATGGATGGCCCAGGTCCGCGGCCGCTTTTTCTGGTGGCGTGCGGGTTGGCGTTGGTGGCGTTCGTGGTCTCGTACGCGGTGCGGCATTCACGCCTCGGGATCGGTCTGCTGGCCATCCGCGAGAACGAAACGGCGGCGGAGATGACCGGCGTGCCGACGGTGCGGCTGAAGATCGTGGCCTTCGTTCTCTCGGCTATCATTCCCGGCATGGTGGGATGCGTGATGGTGGCGCGCAGCGGGTATTTCGAGCCGTTGCAGATTTTCTCGCCGCAAATCTCGCTCACGATCGTCACCACCTGCATCATCGGCGGGATCGATGATGCGCCGGGGCCGGTGCTCGGCGCGGTGTTCCTCAACGTGCTTTCGCAGGCGCTGTGGGAGAAGGCACCGCAACTTTACATGGTGATCCTGGGCGTTTTGCTGATCGCCTTCGTGCTGAAGATGCCTGATGGGCTCTATGGCTGGCTGATGCGCCGCCGGCGGGCGGCATGACGGCGCTGCTGGAAGTGGCTGGCATATCCAAGCGCTTCGGCGGTGTCACGGCCGTGCGCGATGTGAGTTTTTCCGTAGCTGCAGGCGAGATCGTAGGGCTGATGGGGGCCAATGGCGCGGGGAAAACCACGCTGTTCAACCTGATCAGCGGCTCCTTCAGCCCCGATTCCGGCAGGGTGTTGCTGGATGGGCGGGAAATCCAGGGCCAGGCGCCGCACAGGATCTGCCGGCAGGGGATCGGGCGCACCTATCAGATCGTCCGGCCGTTTCCCAATCTGACTGTTCGCGAGAACGTGGCCGTCGGGCTCATCTTCGGTGCCGGGCGCCACCGCCGCGCGGATCTCCGCCAGCGAGAAGAGGAAATCCTGGAGGAGACAGGATTGCAGTCACTTGCCGGGCAACGCGCGGCGGAGCTGACGCTGGCCGGCCGCAAGCGGCTGGAACTGGCGCGGGCCTTGGCCACCTCGCCCCGGCTGCTGATGCTGGATGAGGTGATGGCGGGGCTGACACCGGCGGAATCCGGCCGCGCGCTGGCGATGCTGCAATCGATCCATGCCAGGCGTGGCCTGGCAATTCTGGTGGTGGAGCATAATCTGCGCGCGATGATGCAGCTGTGCAGCCGCGTGGTGGTGCTGCATCACGGCGAGAAAATCGGCCAGGGCACGCCGGAAGCGATCACCCGCGATCCCGCCGTGATCGCCGCCTATCTGGGCGCCGCGTGATGGCCACGCCCATTCTGAGCGTGGACTCGGTGGATGCCGGATATGGCGAGGTGCGTGTGCTGCACGGGGTTTCCCTGCATATCGCCGCCGGCAGCATCACCGCCTTGCTGGGCAGCAACGGCGCCGGCAAAACCACGCTTTTGCGCACGATCGCCGGTCTGCTGCCCGCCTCCGGCGGCCGCGTGGTGTACCAGGGCGCGGGCCTGCACGGCTTGCCGGCGAGCGCGCGGGTAAACCGGGGCATCGTGCTGGTGCCTGAGGGAAGGCTGATCTTCGGCGATTTCACGGTGGAGGAGAATCTTCTCGCCGGCGCGTTCTGCGCCCGCGCGCGGGCGCGCCGTGCGGAGAGTCTGGAGGAGATGTACGCGCGTTTTCCCATGCTGCGTCAGCGCCGGCGGCAAATGGGCGGCACGCTCTCCGGCGGCCAGCAGCAGATCCTGGCCATCGCCCGCGGGCTGATGTCGCGCCCGGCGCTGCTGCTGTTGGATGAGCCTAGTCTGGGCCTGGCGCCGATGATGGTGGCGGAACTGTTCGCCGCGGTGCGCGACATCCGCGATTCCGGCATTACCGTTCTGATCGTGGAGCAGAATGTGCGCGCCACGCTCGAACTGGCCGATGACGGTTTCGTTCTGGAAACCGGCCGCATCACCCTGCGCGGCAGCGCCAGCGCCTTGCTGGGCGACGACGCCGTGCGCCAAGCTTATCTCGGTCTATAGGTGGAAGAAAGAATGTTCTTTTTTGAAAAAAAGAACCAAAAAACTTTTACCCTTGCGCCTTCCCGGCGATCCGACACGCCCGCGCGGTGCGTACCTGAACAGGAAAAAGTTTTTTGGTTCTTTTTTTCAAAAAAGAACATTCTTCCTTCATGCCCCCCCTCTTCATCGGCAGCGAAATCTACCGAAACTCCACCTACGGCCCCAGCCACCCACTCGCCGTACCCCGTGTCTCCACCGTCACCGATCTGTGCCGCGCCATGGGCTGGCTGCCAGACGACGTGTTTCGCGCGGCGCCCATGGCCACCGAGCAGCAGGTCTGCCGCTTCCACCACCCCGGATACGTGGCGGCGCTGCGGCGCGCGGAGCAAACCCAGACGGTCTGCGATGAGGATCGCGCCCGCTACAGGATCGGCGCGGAGGGCAACCCCGTCTATCCGGAGATTTTCCGCAGGCCAATGACATCGGCCGGCGGCGTGCTGCTCGCGGCCCGGCTGACGCAAGCGGGCGGCACGGTCTACTGCCCCGGCGGCGGCACCCATCATGGCCGCCCCGATCGCGCCTCCGGCTTCTGCTACCTGAACGATCCTGTCCTCGGCATCCTCGCCTGGCTGGATCAGGGTCTGTCCCGAGTCGCCTACGTGGATATCGATGCGCATCACGGCGATGGCGTGCAGGATGCCTTCGCCGGCGATGCGCGGGTCCTCACCATCAGCGTGCATGAGCAAGGGCGCTGGCCCCGCACCGGCGCGCTGGGCGATCGTGGCGGCGGCAACGCCCGTAACCTGCCCGTGCCCGCCGGGTTCAATGACTCCGAGATGCAATTCCTGCTGCACGGCGCCATCCTGCCCCTGCTCCACGGCTTCGCGCCGCAGGCGGTGTTCCTGCAATGCGGCGCCGATGCGCTGGAGGAGGATCCGCTCTCTCGCCTCTGCCTGTCCAACAATGCCCATTGGGATGTGGTTGCCGCCCTGCGCCACGCCGCCCCGCGCCTGATCGTCACCGGCGGTGGCGGCTACAATCCCTGGAGCGTGGCGCGCTGCTGGGCCGGCGTATGGGCAATGCTGAACGGCATCGATGTGCCCGCCCGCGCCACCCCGGCGGCGGAGGCGGTGCTGCGCGCCCTGCGCTACAACCGCGCCGCCGGCCGCAACCCGCCGGAACACTGGTTCACCACCTTGCGCGATGCGCCGCGCGCGGGGATGGTGCGGCCCGAAATCCGGGCAGCCGCCGCCATGGTGCTCGCATAGATCAAAGGAGATTGGCTGATGAAGTTTGGCGTTCTGGCGTGGCTGGCGGTCGGGCTATGCGCGGTGTCCATGCCGGCAACAGCGCAGGAAGATCCGCCAACCGCACCGCAGCCCACCCTGCCCAAACAGCATCTCACGATCGTGAGCAAGGGCGGTGTGAAGCACGATTTCGATGTGGAGGTGGCCACCACCCCGCGCGAGCAGGAAATCGGCGAGATGTTCCGCACCAGCATCCCCGCCGATAGCGGCATGTTCTTCGATTGGGGCAGCCCGCGCGATGTGCCGATGTGGATGAAGAACTGTCCGGTGCCGGAGGATATGGTGTTCATCGGCGCCGATGGCACGATCACCCATATCGCCGAGAACACGGTCCCCGAAAGCGAAGCCGTCATCCCCTCCGGCGGCCTGGTCCGCGCCACGCTGGAGCTTCAGGGCGGCCTGACCGCAAAGCTGGACATCACCGTGGGTGACAAGGTCGAAGGCGTGATTTTCCCCCAGGCCAAATCTTGAAATGCCCAAATCACGAAACAAAGCCTAGCCCGCATGACATGCGGCAACAAGCGGCCCGCGCTGCCGCTAAGGTTCCGGCACCGGAATGGTCCCGACAAGCACGCAACGCGCTCATCGCGCAGGCTGTTCGGCGCTGTACGTGGTCAGCTCCACGCCGGGCGGCGGTCGTGTATCGAGAAGTGCAGCAAACTCGGCTTCGTGCTCGTAGCGCGGCATCAGCCTGCGCAGAGTGGCATCCTTCTGCGTGGCAGGGTGCAAATACAGCTCCGTCAGCCCCTCAGGCAGATGCGCCAGCAAGGCACGCGTGCGATCCGCCGTCATGTGCCCGGTCCAGCCCAGGCCCAGCACATGGTCGTTCGTCAGCAGCCCGGCCCGGCGGGCCTGGCGGCGCAGGATGGCACACCAGTATCGCAACGCCCGGCCGCCCAGGGTCTGCTCTGGCCCTCCCGGCAGCGCAGGCTCCGCGGGCACGCGGATGGCGCGCAAGCCAAACTCCCGCCCGATCTCGATCATCAGCCGCCCCACACTGGGATGCAGATGCATGTGCTTGTGGGCATTGGCGTGGTCCAGCACCAGGCCGGTTGCCGCAAAAGCCGCGAACTGGGCCCGGATTTCCGCGGCAAGCTGGCGGCGCACACGCGGCCGGAAGAAGTAATTCACCCCCAGCCGCAACTGGGCGGACGGGAATGCACCGTCTTCACCCACCAGATCGGGGATCTCCGCGCGCGGCAGAATCGCCGCCCCCTCGATCACCACCAGATGCAACCCCACCCGCAAGCCCGGCATGCGCCGGGCACGGGCCACCGCATCGGCCGCGAACGGCCCAGCCACCATCAGGCTGGCGCTGGTCAGTATCCCTCCGGTCGCCGCACGCTCCACAGCCTCGTTCACGCCAGGCGAGAGGCCAAAATCATCCGCGGTGGTAATCAGGCGCCGTACGCGCATGCCGGCCGATCCAAGCCGTTCGCGTTAGCTTTGGGAAAGCGGATCAGGCGCCACAAACTCACGCCACACTAAAATCAGCGCGGCCATGATCGCCGGCCCCAGAAACAACCCCACCAGCCCCCACGCCTCCACCCCGCCCAGAATGCCCAGCAACACCCACAGAAACGGCAGCCGCGTGGCACCTCCAATCAGCACGGGGCGAACGAAATGGTCGGCCGTGAACGTCACCACCAAGCCCGCGCCCAGCACCACAATGGCCCACACGACGGAACCCTGCGCGAGCAGGATAAGCGCGGCCAGGCCGAACGCCACCGCCGCCGCAAACGGGATCATCGCGGCCACCGCCGTCACCGCTCCGAAAATCGTGGGGTGGGGCACCCCGGCAATCGCATAAACGATTCCCAGGATCACACCCTCCCCAAGCCCCACCAGAACCAGCCCATTCACCGTGCCATGCACCGACGCAATCATCTGCACGCCAATGCGCTCGCCTCCTGCCCCGAAAGCCCGGCTCGCCGCGCGCCGCATTTGATCGGTAACGGTGTCGGCCTCCTTGAACAGAAAAAACAGCGTCAGAAGCGTAAACCCGAACAAGGTCAGCCGGCGGGCAGTCTGCTCGCCCAGTGTGCGGCTAAACCCGCCCACACGGCCATGCGTCGCGCGCTCCAGCAACTGCTTCGCCTGCCCCGGATCGGCCAGGTTCTTCTGCCACCACGCATCGATCTGCGCACGCCCCACCGGCACGACACGGATCGCCTGCGGTTCGGGGATCCCATGCGCCTGCGCATCCTGCACCCAGCCGGAAATCGCATGGAAATCACGCGCTAGCTGAAGGCCAACCAGAAAAATGGGCGCAATGAACACCAGTGCCACGCCGAGGGTGAAGGCGGCCGGCAACACCGCGCTCTGCGTCCGGCTGCGCAACCGCCGGTACAGCGGCCACAACCCAATGGCGAAAATCGCCGCCCATGCCAGCGCACTGAGAAAATTCCACAGCGTGTGAATTCCGGCGGCAAAGAGAAGCAACGCCAATACGCCGAGCGCTGTCTGCTGAAGGCGGCTGTCTGTTTGGATCGTCACCGGGCACCTGGAGAAGAAGGAAGAAAGACCTTCTTTTTTGAAAAAAAGAAGCAAAAAACTTTTGTTCGTTCAGGTGCGCGTCCTGGCCAGCATGTCGGGTGTCATAGGCAAACGTGTTTTGGTTCTTTTTTTGAGAAGGATCGCCTACCTCTCCAGCGACGCGCTCTGCTCAAATTGCACAAACGCCCTATCAAGTTCCCCTTCAAGCCTCGCCTTTTCCGCCGCAGGCAAAAAGCTGGCCCGCAATGACGCAACCGACAGCGCCTTCAGCTCCTGGTAGCTCAGGTGCCAGGTCTGCGCGGCACGCACATACTCCTGGGTAAGATCGGTGCGCTCCACGCCCTCATCATCGGTGCACAGAACCACCATCACACCCGCTTTGCGGTACCGCTCGAACGGGTGGCTGGCACCCCGCACGCCCAGGATCTGCGCATTGCTGGTCAGGTTGATCTCCACCGCCACATGGCGCCGCGCGAGTTCCGCCAGCAGCGCCTGCGCATCGGCTTCCCCCATCACATCCGTCCCATGCCCGATCCGGCTGGCGCCGGCGATCTCCACCGCCTCCCGGATGTGAAACCGCAGCGCCGCCGGCGGCACCAGCCCGGGGGCGAGTTCCCCCGCATGCAGGCTGAGCTTTATACCCGGATGCGCCAGATGGAAAAACCGCAGCGCCCGCATATGAAGTGTGTAATCCCGCAGCGCCACCGGATCGTCCTCCGGCGCCACGATATTCACACCCACGAAACGCGGATCGGCCGCGGCCAGCGCGAAATCGAACGCCATCTGCGCAAACACCGCCGCCGGCGGCAGCGTGCGCAGCGAATAGGTCTGGTACCGGATCACCACGGCGCAGCCGGGTTGCGCCCTGGGCGTGCCGCAACCAAGCAGGTCTTTCTCGCGAGCCTCCGCCCGGTCGGTGGCCTCGCGCGCCTTGGCAACCAGGCCCGGCAAGCCCGGCGCGATCGGCGCCAGGTCGGCCGCGAAATCATCGCCGTGCCAGGCCGCGGAAGGCGCGATGGCGATCGCCGCCTGCCGGTCCGGCGTCCACATGATTTCCAGGTAGGCGATGTGTTCGGCCGCGGCTTGGGTGGCTTCCTCGGCCAGCAACGCGCCGGGATCGTCGGCCGAGGCCGCGTGGAACTTGGCGAAGGTGGCGAAGAAATGGTCGTGACCCGACTCCCCACCCGGCACGGCCACGAAATGGCGCATGGAAAGCGCGTCGATCATGGCGTCTCTCAGGCCGGGATCCCGCGCCAAGGCCTCGCCGGCTGGCGCGTGCTGCCGCGTGCAGGGCCGGGCCAGGATGGCGTGGCTGTGCGGATCGATGCACAACCCGGCAGCGATGGCATGCGCGAGGTAGTCCTCCGCGGGGATTGCGCCATCCAGATGGTTGTGCAGGTCCGCGCCCTTCGGCATCGCCGCCAGAAAGGCGCGCAGCTTTTCCGGATCGTGGCGCAGGTAATCGAAAACCTGGGCGGTCGCGAGCGTGGTGGCCGCGGCGGCAGGGGTGAGGGTCAGCGCGAAGAGGAGGGCAAGGCGGCCGAGCATGGGGAAAATCCGACGTAAGTAGACAGAAAGGTCTTCTTTTCTGAAGAAAAGAAGCAAAAGACTTTTGCTCGGCTGTCGCGGAGTCGCCGGAAGCCTATGCCAAGTGTCAAAAGTTTTTTGGTTCTTTTTTTCAAAAAAGAACAGTTTCTTCCCTCCACCGGAGCCACACAATGACCTGGTCGGCCAGCCTCGCCGGTGAGCACTTCCGCTTCCCCTCGCTGGCCGCTCTCCTCGCCGCCGCCTCCCCGGCCCGCAGCGGCGACGCCCTCGCCGGCCTCGCCGCCACCACCGCCACCCAACGAATCGCCGCCCGCATGGCGCTGGCCGACACACCCTTGCGCGACTTCCTCTCCCACGCCGTCATCCCCTACGAAACCGACGACGTTACCCGCCTGATCATCGATACCCACAATCCCGCCGCCATGGCCCCTTTCGCCCACCAAACACTCGGGCAATTCCGTGAATGGCTTCTCTCACACGAAACAGATACCGCAGCCCTGCACGCCGCCGCCCCCGGCATCACCCCCGAAATGGCCGCCGCCGTCAGCAAGCTGATGCGCAATCAGGAACTCGCAACCGTCGCCGCCAAATGCCGCACCGTCACCGCCTTCCGCACCACGCTGGGCCTGCCCGGCCGCATCGGCAGCCGCTTGCAGCCCAACCACCCGACGGACGACCCCATCGGCATCGCCGGCGCCACGCTCGATGGCCTTCTCTTCGGCATCGGCGACGCCGTCATCGGCATCAACCCCGCCACCGACAACCTGTCCGCCTGCATCACCCTTCTGGAAATGCTCGATTCCCTCCGCCAGCGTTACGACATCCCCACCCAGACCTGCGTCCTGGCCCACGTCACCACCAGCTTGCAGGCCATCGGCGCCGGCGCTCCGGTCGACCTCGTGTTCCAATCCATCGCCGGCACCCAAGCCGCCAACGCCAGCTTCGGCGTCACGCTCGACATCCTGGCCGAAGCCCGCGCCGCCGCCCTGTCGCTCAAGCGCGGCACCATCGGCCAAAACGTGATGTATTTCGAAACCGGTCAGGGCAGCGCGCTCTCCGCCCGCGCCCATCACGGCGTGGATCAGCAAACGCTGGAAGCCCGCGCCTACGCCGTCGCCCGCGCCTACCACCCTCTGCTCGTCAACACCGTCGTCGGCTTCATCGGCCCCGAATATCTCTACGACGGCAAGCAGATCATCCGCGCCGGCCTGGAGGATGTCTTCTGCGGCAAGCTCCTCGGCCTGCCGATGGGGTGTGACGTGTGCTACACCAACCACGCCGAGGCCGACCAGGACGACATGGATTCGCTGATGATCCTGCTCGGCGCCGCCGGCGTCTGTTTCGTCATCGGCGTGCCGGGCGCGGACGACATCATGCTCAACTACCAGTCCCTGTCCTTCCACGACATCCTCGCCCTGCGCCATCTGCTGCACCTGCGCCCCGCCCCCGAATTCGAATCCTGGCTCGCCCGCATGGACATGCTGGACAACGCCGGCCGCGTCCGCGCCCTTCCCCCCGGCGCCCCCACCCACCGCCTCCTCACCGGCGCATGACCATCCCGCCGGACCCCTGGGCCCGCTTCCGCGCCGCCACCCGCGCCCGCATCGCGCTCGGCCGTGCCGGCGATGCCCTGCCCACCGCCCACGCCCTCGCCCTCTCGCTGGCCCACGCCCGCGCGCGCGATGCCGTGCACGGCGCCCCCGATTTCCCCGCCCTCGCCGCCGCGCTCGTCCCTTGGCCCTCCATCACCGTCCACTCCCAGGCCCCGGACCGCGCCACCTATCTCCACCGCCCCGATCTCGGCCGCCGCCTCTCCCCCGAAAGCGCCGCCCTTCTCCCCCCCGGCGAGTACGACGCCGTCTTCGTCGTCGCCGACGGCCTCTCCGCCACCGCCATCAACACCCACGCCGCCCCCATGCTCCGCGCCGCCATCGCGCGCCTGCCCGGCTGGCGCCTCGCCCCCCTCATCCTCGCCCGCCAGGCCCGCGTCGCCCTGGGTGACGAGATCGGCGCCGCCCTGAACGCCCGCATCACCATCCTCCTCGTCGGCGAACGCCCCGGCCTCACCGCCCAGGACAGTCTGGGCATCTACCTCACCTACGCCCCCCACCCCACCCGCACGGATGCCGACCGCAACTGCCTCTCCAACATCCACGCCCACGGCCTCCCTTACGCCCTCGCCGCCGACAAGCTCGCCTGGCTCCTCACCGAAGCCCGCACCCGCAAACTCACCGGCGTCGCGCTCAAGGAGGGGTTCGGCGATCGCGTGCTCGAGTCAGCCTCAGATCGAGATCCCGCCGCGCCCCACGCGATTGATCATACGTCGAGTGATCGCAATGATGTCTGATGCCCCGCCCGTGCCACCCCCACCCCAACCCCCTCCCCCTTGTGGGGAGGGGGCCGGGGTGGGGGTGGCACGCCATGCAACAAGGATTGCCATGTTTATCCCCCGCCCCATTGCGCTCTGCCTTGCCGCGATCCTCGGCGCCGCCACGGCACATCTCACCCCAACCCCCGCACTTGCGCAGACCGTCATCACCACCCTGCAAGACCTCCAGAACATCAGCACCAACCTCGCCGGCACCTACATCCTGGGCGCGGACATCGATGCCTCGCCCACGCCCACCTGGAACAATGGCGCCGGATTCCTCCCGCTCGGCACGGCCGCTTCACCCTTCACCGGATTATTCAACGGCAACGGCCACGTCATCACGGGCCTCACCATCAGCAGCACAGCCCCCGCTGTCGGCCTGTTCGGCCAGGTCGGCCCAACCGGCATCATCCAGAACATCGCGCTGTCCGACGCATCCGTCACCGCCCACACCACCCCCTACAGCTCGGTCGGTCCTCTGGTCGGCATCAACGCAGGCCGTGTCGTCGGCGCCTCTGCATCCGGCACAGCCCACGGATCGGCCGAGCTCGATGACGCGACGGGTGGCCTGATCGGCCGCAACACTGGCACGCTCACAAACGCGCACGCCGGCACCACCGTCAGCGGCGCCGATTCCGGCGGCCTGGTGGGTGACAATTTCGGCACAATCTCGAATTGCTTCGCCACAGGCCCGGTCGCCGGTGGCACAGGCGGCTACCGCAACGCCGGCGGCCTGGCCGGCGGCAACTACCGGCTCATCACCCAATCCTACGCCACCGGCAACGTCACCGTCATGATCGGCCGGGTCGGCGGCCTCGTCGGCATCAACGATGACGCCACCATCTCCAACGCCTACGCCACCGGATCAGTCACCGGCCTAGGCTCTGTCGGAAGCCCGGAGTTCTATGCCGGCGGCTTGGTCGGCGAAAACAGTCAAGGCGCCCCCTCCCTCATCACCGCATCCTATTCCACCGGCCTGGTCTCCGGCACCGCCTCCTACCTCAAAGGCGGCCTCGTCGGCCGCAACGATCCCGGCGCCAAGGTCACCCACAGCTACTGGAACATCACAACCAGCGGCCGCCCCAAAAGCAGCGGCGGCACCGGCACCACAACCGAGCAACTTCAAAGCCAGTTGCCCATAGGTTTCAGCACACAGGTCTGGGCGATATATCCCGGAGTCAGCTTCCCTTTCCTACCAAATAACTAATGCGAACCGGCCATAAGCCAGACCCTCACCAGCATTGTAGGGTGGTGTGCTCTTCCGCACCCCGCCTTCCCCCGCAGCCGGTCGGCCAGTTTCGACCGAGGCCGACGCCGTGCCGCTGCATTCGCTCCACGTCGCGCCGGACCAGCCGACCGTCGTGGCGCTAAACGCCAGCTAACACGCCTTTATATGACGCGGGACGATGGCCGATTCGCACTGTGAAGTTCCAGCCCATGCCGATGCTGGCGAACTGGACGCCGGTCTACGCGACCGTGCCGAGGCCATGCTTGGCCACGAGCGACAGGAGCTTGAGGGATGCGCCTTGCGGGTGTTTCTCGCCGCGCTCCCATTGGCTGATGAGGCCGGTGGTGACGTTGAGGTAGCGGGCGAATACCGCCTGGCTCGCCCCTTCCCTTTCGCGCAGCGCGCGGATGTCTTCCGGGGTGAGCGGACGCACGGGCGTGAGGCACGCGTCGTCGAATTTGCGCATCGTCTGTTTGTCCATCACGCCGGCCGCGTGCAGCCCTTCGGCCGTCTCATGGATCGAGGCCATTACCGAGCTACGATATTGCTTAGTCATTGCACATCACCTCTGTCAGGGTTCCGTTTCCTATCGCCTTGGCTAAGGCCTCATCGTCATAAGCCAGCATCTCGGCCGCGAGCAGTTTGAACGCGGACAACGCGTCATCGCGGATATTGTCCTGTTCGTTCTTGGCGAAGCCGTGAACGAAAAAAGCCCTCTCGCCAGTTCGCAAGAGAATGATCGTTCGAAACCCGCCCGACTTCCCGCTTCCCTGTCGCGCGATCCGTTGCTTGACGACACCGCCACCAAGATCGGCATCGACCAGCCCCCGCGAGGCGTCTGCAATCGCAGCGCAAAGCACCCCATCCGTGATCCGGGCCTTTCGTGCAAACCTCGCAAATGACTTGTTCTTGAATATCCGCACATGCCCTCGCCAAGCCCCAAGGACATCGTCGTTAGTTGTAGCACAGAGTGTTACAACAAGCAAGGCCGGGGCAAGACCGTTCTACATACGATCGTCGCCGAGTCGCCCCCACCTGATCAAGCCTGGCGCCGTGCTCGCGGCCATCAAGGTCCAGTGCTCGCCGTGCTCGCCATGCTCGCCGCAAAGAGGCGGCTGCGCGTGGCTCCGCGCGGCTGCGCGCTTCCCTTGACGGCCACTCCGCGCGGCGCCCTATGATCTTGCAGGCCGGGGCGGAGAAACGGCGCTCCAACCGAACCGAGAAACAATGGCACTACTTCAGTTCGGGGTGTTCGTGGAATGGCGGGCAGTGCCGGCAAAATTCTCCGAAGCGGCCGACCTCCTCGAAGCCCTTGTTCCAGAGCAATGCATTGAACAGTATATAAATCGGTAGCTTAGTGTTTTTAAAAGGTAGGACCGAAACGGCCTCCCAGGCTGGGCACTGCCGCATCGGCGCGCACTCAGGCCAGGTCAAGCCTCAGCCTGCGGCCAATGGCGGCAGCGGCCCGCTGTATCGTGTCGAGCTGCACCTTGTTATTGTTCGGATCGAGAAACCGGTCGAGGTAGGCGCGGCTGGTGTGCATGCGCTTGGCCATCTGGTTCTTGCTGATGCCCTGCTGCTTCATGGCTTCTTCGATCTGCCATGCCAGCACGCGCTTTATGGCGGCGGCATTCACCTCTTCGGCAATGCCTTCCTCTTGCAGGAAACTCTCGAACGTAGAGCCGATATGAGGATTTTCGTGGGTCATTGCTCAGTTTCGTTCTGGCGTTTGCGTGCTATTTCCAAATCAGGTGCTGGAGTCTTTTGAGTTGCCTGTCCTTTACGCCTTCCTCCTGTCCACGAGCGTGCTCTGACGCCCAGAGATAGCTGTAGCGGATGACCAGGCCGGGGACAGGGACGGGGAACGCCACATCGCTACTGATGCAGCTCGGGGTCGAACGCCTTCGACGATTCCGGCGCACGCGTCGCTTCCAAGGCGGCGATATCCGCATCGGTGAAGTCGGATAAGGTGAGAACCTCGCGGTCACGCCGCTTGAGCCGCTGATACTCGTCGGCGGAAATCAACACGGTGCGCTCACGGCCATTGCGTGTGACCGCGACGGGCTGCGTCAGGGCCATGTCCTGATAGCGACCGATATTGCGCTGAAATTCGCCGGCAGGAACTTTGAGCATCGGACGGAACGCCCCTTTCACGGAAGCTTTATTATGCATGAAATGCATGGGAATCGCAACTCGGCGTCGGGACATAGAGGTGCAGTCCTCCCCGATGCCATGTTGCGGCTGCCAACAGATCGCGGAAAAAACCATGACCTGGCAGGACAGTAGCCCCAACCTGGTCAAGCGTGGCACCGTGCTCGCGGCCATCAAGGTCCAGTGCTCGCAATCCTCGCCATGCTCGCCGCAAAGAGGCGGCTGCGCGTGGCTCCGGGTTGCTCCGCGCTTCCCTTGACGGCCACTCCGCGCGCTGCCCTATGATCATGCAGGCCGGGATGGAGAAACGGCTCTCCAACCGAACAGAGAAACATGCTTTGTTCATTGCAAGTTCGGCAGGGGAAGCAGATGAATCAGAGCGGCACCATAATAAATCAACTTACCCGACTGGTTGAGTTATTTTTGGCTCGCTGTTCCGACACGACTACCTTGAATGAATTAGCCGCGATTATTGAGGACCGAGGCAATTGGGCCAAAGGCCATGACTTGTTTCAGCGCATCCGCCGCCAGACTTTGGCGGCCGAGCGCACCCAGGACTCTGATCTCGTGGCGCAATATTACTTCGAGGAGATGTGCGCGAAGACCATTTACAATTTGAGCGGTCGATCGGCTCCCTTCGATTCAGATTCGCCCTACTGGATCGTACCCGCCGCACTCTCACTTGCACGCACCCTTCACCTCGGCACTGCACCCGTCCTGGCAATTGTGAGTCCCGGCGAAGGTTGATGGCTTTGGCCCCGTATGCAGTTCCTCCGATAACTACATAATGCCACTTGCCAAGCTGGCCGCGATTAAAGAACGGAGAAACGGCGCTTCAACCGAACCGAGAAACAACAATGGCAACGGTTCAGTTCGAGGCGTTCAAGGGAAACACAACGCTGCTTGTTTGGAGCAACGGCGCCGGTATCGCCGAACTCGCAACGCAATTCCGTGGCATGGCCAAGGGCAGAATCTCGACAGTGGACTTCGGCAAGTTGCCATGGACTCGTTCTGTGCAGGGCAGAGAGGTCACGCTGAGTGTCGCGTCTCCCGGTTGCGAGGGCGAGACCCTCAGCCAAATTGACGGCAGGTGGGTCGTGGAATGGCGGGGATTGCCGGCAAAATTCTCGGAATCGGCCGACCTCCTCGAAGCCCTCGTGCCGGAGCAATGCACAACAGGCCACCAATACCAGGACACTGCGACCTTTCAGTTCATGGTTTCCAAAGACGAGTATCCCCCACGCTTTCCAGAAAAGACCCTACAGCAAGGGCGCGAGTGAAAACCAAGGAACAGGCCGCCTTCAATCTTACTGACGAACACAACCCGGTCGCACGCCGTCACGCGCCCCCCTTCCGAAACACCACCACCAAATTACTCGCCGGCATCCCCACCACCTCCGCCCCCCCAAACCCGCACCCCAACGCCAACCCCTCCACCGCCTCCAAATCCCTCACCCCCCACGCCGCATCCCGCGCCCGCAAATCCGCATCGAACGCCACGTTGCTCGCCTCCAGCGCCTGCCCCGCCCGGCGAAACGGCCCATACAACACCAGCACACCCCCCGCCCCCAGCACCCGGCCCGCCCCCGCGACCAAACCCTCCGCCGCCGCCCACGGCGCAATGTGGATCATGTTGATGCACAGCACCGCATCCGCGCGCGCAACCGGCCACACCGCCGCCCGCGCATCCAGCGCAACCGCCGGCGCCACATTGCCCAACCCCGCGCACCACGCATCCACGCCCGCCCGGTGCGCCGCCGCCATATCGCTCGGCTGCCAGTCCAGCCCCGGCAGCGCCGCCGCGAAATGCGCCACATGCTGCCCGGTGCCGCTGCTACCTCCAGCACCACCCCCGCCGGCGGCAACACCCGCCGCAGCACCGCCAAAATCGGTTCGCGATTACGCTCCGCCGCCGCGGAAAACAGACAGCCATCATCCATCCCCGCCTCTTCGCATACCCGCCCTCCTGCGCAAAACACCACCAACGCCAAACATTTTTCCTTGACAAAATACGTCACCTGATCTAACATGCGGCCCATGCAAACCAACCCCCGCATCCTCCGCGCCGAGGCCGATAAATTCGATCGCCAACAGCGCTTCCCCGACGAACGGGATCGCCAAAAGCGCGAGCTCATCCTCACCGCCGCCCAGGCGCTGCTC